>CETU01026561.1_pt1 | contig 16823 bp, 12 predicted proteins | sample 356531 | NCBI WGS metagenome assembly CETU01 (sample SAMEA2623488, study PRJEB7988) | marine metagenome | isolation source: saline water (ENVO:00002010), including
ACCGCCACTATCATCAAGGTGGTTAACTCCGTTGATATCTGTATATCCATAACCTGGGATATTACCACTGCGTGACCTGCACTGAGTAGTGGTTGAATTACTGGCTGAGGTTATATCGATCCAACTAGCGCCGTTGTTATTTGAGAGTTCAATACATAAGTTATCCCATCCAGAACCTTCCAAATCCCAGTGCAAATCGAATTCTATATCTGAAGCACCCGTAAGATCTAATCCAGAATGTGTTAGATAATTTATCTGGTTATTTGCATAGCCACAATAAGTACCATAGTTGTATGCGCTATATCCGTTAACATCGCATCCATGGTGCCAAGCACCGGATGCGTCACCATCATTATTGTAGTCAATGTTGTCAATAAACCAGCCAGGGGAGCCTGTGGAAGAATCAGAGGTAACAATTCTAAATCTGAATTGAATGACCGAATTTTCAGTTATTGAATCTAAATTTGAAAGATTAGTGGAGGCAGAAATCCAGCCGCTGTAGGTATCACCTCCAAAAACAGGTATGGTGCCATCTGTAGGAGTTCCTTCAACATCAAGATCACCTTCTGGAATGGTGTGTGAATATCCTGTATCCAATGGAGTCCAAGTCCAGTTACTCCATGAAGAGCCGTTCCTCATCCTATGCTCTACCCAAGCACCATCACCGGATTCTAAGTCATGCCAATGGTCGAAAGAAAATGAATAATTCACAAACGTACCACTGTCGGCCGGGATCTCAAGGGTGGGCAATAAAAGCCAGCCATCGCTTCCTGGAGGCACTGGCTGTCCCGGTAAAGTAGCAGCTACAACCTCGCCTGATGCTGCTGAAGCAGGAACCGTTCCATGGGCCAATTGTTGCACAGTTCCGGTTATGGTGCCATTAAAGTCAAGTAAAGTACCAAACCATAATTCAAGAGGCTGACAGAAATAGAAACTGCCTTCTATCTCAGTTGAGTTCAATGTCATAACCCTATCATAGAACATTCCGAAATCATTGCCCCATTCGAAAAATGTACCACCATTGGGGCAGTTAACGTCACCTACAGGTAAAGCCGTCGGCTCGACTTCTAAAGAACCGTTTTGCACAGTTCCGTTAACATCTCCGAGAGGCGGCAGACCATTACCACCAACTATTGTTTGATTTGTTTGACATAATTCAATTGTAGTTTCGATTTCAGAGGTATCCAAAGCAGCATTGAAGTTGTTGTCATGTCCAGAGGTCACAGTAAACATCAACAAACCACCGCATGTTTCTGAAGGGGCACCTAGATCCAAATCCCAAATCATTTCACCCGGGCCTGATTTAAAATCGTCAGACATTGCAATTGAGTAATTTCCATTATCGTCAAAGTTAGATACTGTAGCGATGCTTCCATCATCTATCATTGTGATATTACCATTAATCAGGGAGCCAGTTGTACCATCATAAGTTCCATTATCAAAATCTACACCTTTGATAGTAATCATTTGGTGTGTTGAAGTTGCCATGGGATCACTAGAAACTCCGATCCAACCATCCACAATCGTCTGGTTGCTGGGCACTCTAAACGCATTCACTGTTATTCCTTCTTCATCCGGACTGATAGGGGATGATATTGTCCAATTAGAGACCCCTGCACTGGCAAATGGGGCGAATAACATCAACATGACAAGAGCGGTTGCTAGTCTTCGGCGGCTGGCGGGCATAGACCTTACAGGCATAGTGAGATTATAGAATACTCGGTCCCTGTTCTACGAACAGGCGAATTGGAGAAATAGAGTGTAAATTATTTTAGTGACGAAATTTGTAAAAAAAACGCCCATATTTTGGAGCCACTGGGGGAAATTGAACCCCCGACCTTCGCCTTACCAAGGCGACGCTATACCCCTAAGCCACAGTGGCAGTAATCATTCGAAATGAAGTGTTAATTTAACCGCTACGGGCTGGGCAGTGAGATATCATTTCTAACAAAGACGCAAATTTTTCTTGCGTCAGACTCAAGACTTAGTCATGATTCGCGTGGACTAAGCCGAGGTCGCATAGCCTGGTATTGCGCATGACTGGAAATCATGTGGGTTCTACCCTCGGGAGTTCAAATCTCCCTCTCGGCGCCATTAAAGGAAATACACAACACTCTGAAATTGGCAAAAACCGTCTCAAAATCAAGTTTGTTTCTTATGGTTGATTCGACCCGAGAAGGAACGTGGAAGAAGGTGGAGCCATTCCAAATGACGAGGAATGGATTGAGTCGGACCAGATTAGATTAAGTGATGTTCAACTTTCTTTCAACTTGCAGGATCGAAATCCTAGATTAGCATTTATTGATTCCATATTACAAGAATATGCATTCCATGGAAAAATGATTTTGAAAGGGTGGGGGCCAACTGAGGCACTTATTATTGGCATTGGAACTCTCTCCATTATCTTAGGAGCATGGGATTTAGGCATTGGAGAAATATCCTCTGGTGGAGATTACAATCGATGGGGGCTTTACGGAGATAATGCTGGTTTTCTTCACGTCAATGACTTTTCGTTAATGTTAGCTCTGCTTTCCCTAATCGCATGGATAGGATTTTTTTCCTTACTTTGGGCTAGATTCCCCTTAATGAGAGAAAATCTTGTTTACATGTCAATTGCTATCCTTGGAATTCAGGTAGGATATGTTGTAAGCCATTCATCAGCCACAAATTTCCCATACGGTGCAGAAATCGGCGATTGGGCAGGAGTTGCTCTTGCAAATCTAATTCTAATTTTCCTAGCAATAATCGTTGTACACAAAGCAGTAAGTGAAACTCGAGATATTCATGTGGAAGAACGACACTCCCATCCTGACCCGCGAGTTGTAAAAAAAGCATGGAGAGATCATAGTCTGAATGCATGGAGTCTGAATCTCGCAATCTGGATGTTGTTTCTAAACATCTCTTCATGGGCAGGAGCACATGCAATATCTCCAAGACCACCTATAGAAAATGATATGACGATTTATATTGTATTGTATGCTCTTTTTGGAATTCTCACAATAGCTGTTTGGATTCACGTATTATGGTATCCAGAATTTATGCTTGGAGCGGCGGGAGATAGAATTCAATCGGTTAGAGCAAGGGAAGTTTCCGGAGAGTTTGTACCTGTGAAATCTGATAAAAGACAAGGTTCCTGCCCTATCTGCAACGCAGAATCTGTAGCAGTTAGAACCCAAGATGGCAGTATTGTATTGCCATGTACAGAGTGTGAGGGTGACGGCAAACCAGGAACCGCTTGTTCTAGTTGTAATAGCATAATACCAGCAAGGGTCACATGTTCAGAATGTGGTTCAAGCACTACCGTTATGAGTCACTTTTCTCGGTCTGAAGCCTGGTAATATCGAAGTCAGAGGAACTAAGATGTTACTAGATAATTTACTGTTTATTTATGATGATTTTCTAGAGAACATTCAGCCCAAAATGAGGAAGAAATTAGCAGTAATTTTGTTAACAATTGGTGCTTTATTTATCATTTCGTATTCAATCATTGATGATGATTTCTTAGACATTATCGCCTTACTAATCGGGATTCTACTAGTTCTTGTGGGCTTTGTGACATTATTTTACAATTCGGTAAGTAGCGAACCAATTAGGAATAAAGATTCCAATGTTGGTGAAGAGCAAGTTGACGAATCTAGATTGGAGCAATCAATCGAGCAATCATCTGAATTTACCAATCAAAACAACTACATTAGCGCCTTACCATGGTTGATTGGTTCTGTTTCTACATTAGCATTTATCCTAATTGCTTCAGTCATTTTCCTTTGGTTTAGATCTGTGGCCGATGAGATATTGATTGGAGGTCCTCCACCAACCTTGACCGGATGGGAGCAATCGTACCAAGAATTAACTGGATTCGACGAAGTATCTGGATTGGATGGAAGTGGTGTTGTGGTATGTGTAGTTGATTCTGGTATCGAAATGAGTCACCCCGATTTACAGCACCTTACCCTAGCCGGTTGGTTTGATGTGATTAATGGGCAAAATGAGCCCTATGATGACGAGGGGCATGGAACCGCAATGGCAGGAATTATAGTTGCGAAAAATGGCCTTAGTGGAAATGCTCAAGGCGTTGATTTATTGGTTGCAAAAGCAATTGATTCCAATGGACAGGGGACTGATACAGGAATTGCTGAAGCTGTTGGTTGGTGTGCGGATAATCAGGCCGATATTATCTCATTGAGCCTAGGCGGAGAAGGAGGCTTTAGCATAGGTGGCATTACCACTGACCAATTAGAAAGTGCAGTTCAAGATGCTCTAGATCAAGGTATCTTCGTGGTTGCAGCAGCAGGAAATGATGGAACGGATGATGATGGAGACGTATCCTCTCCAGGTTCTGTAGAGGATGTTATCTGTGTAGGTGGAGCGACTAGGCTGGGTAATGTCTGGAGTGGGAGTTCTCAAGGAGATAATGACGGAAGACTTTGGCCTCCCATGTTACCTCGTTCAGACCCTGATATGAAACCAGAAATTCTGGGACCTGGAGCAGAGGTGCCCATTCTTTTTGCTGGAGGTAGCGGCGATGGTTCTTGGTGGGGATGGGCAAGTGGAACCTCGGCTGCTACAGCTTGGGTATCGGGAGGCTTGGCGATAATTCTCGAGGCACATCCCGAATTACAAAGAGAGGGTTCATCAGGAGGACCAAATGCAATTGAATTTATCAAAACTAAATTAAGTGAAAATTCACAAATGGATGATGGGCAATCTGAACATGATGAAAGGTTTGGTTACGGAATATTTAGAATTGATTTGATGCTTGAAGAATTGGAAAATTCAAGTTCAGACACTAATGTGAAGGGGCCTGAAGTGCAAAGCGGTTTGCAGGTTACATTCACAGATTCATATCAAGCAGAGCGTAGGAAAACCCCTAGTGTTCCGCCTGCTAATTCTACAAAGGCAGCCGAGTGGTTGGAATTTACAGATTGAACAAATTCTATCCATTCGTTAAAGGAGGCTACTACTTGTTGAGCTTGGGTCATTTCTGACCCTTGCTCAGGTTCACCCACATCTCCAGTAGGTACTTGTGGTTCTAACACCATAACGACACCTCCTGGAGATAGTAAATTGAATGCGGATGAGGCTACCTTTGCTCTTTCAACCTCTGGCAAGTCGATGATAACTAAATCAATTGGCTGAGGCAAAGGTGCAGATTTTGCAATATCTGGAAGTGTTGCATTCGCTGCATTCCAAGATTCAGTTTCTGCAGCTATTTCGGGCCAGGGATCTGAGATAACTTGGGCCCAATTTGAAGCATCATATCTCCGTAGTAAACGGTCAATAATCACGCCAAATTTACCACCTTCTTCAATCACCCTTAGGCTATCAGGTCGACCACTACCAACTGAGTCAGGGTCTGCAGGTTTACCACACCATAAGTCCATCATCCAGGCAGTCAAATGACCAATACCCCCACCAATAATTACAACATTTTTGGCGGGAATTCGAGCACTGATGTCACGAATCCTTTTTCGAATTGAGCGCGGTAAAGGTCGTAAGTCCATGTGAATCATTTGTTCACCAATTGCAGCAGCAATTTCCGGCTCGGAAGCACTTCTTGATTCATCATCGCCAAGAAGTTGCTCAAACATCTCTCTTTGAGACATAGTTGGCAGACCAATTCCACCCCCTATCTCACTCATATCAACTCCTCCAGTTGCTCTCTCTTGAACCATCCCACGTGCGGATGGCTTCAAGAATAGTAGGGCTGCCGCCTGTATGTGGACAAGGAGTCTGATGAGGAGGAGGCGATAGACGTCGCTGAATGCTCGAGTTGTGAGGATTTTACAGAGCACAGAATACTTCGAAGAGTGAACAAGGGAGAAGGTGAAGACTTACTCGTTCAATGTGTTTCCTGTAACGAAGTACAAACTCTCCACTTGAGGCCTGGTAAGGCGATTAAGATAAATGCGATCTTGTCCGATGGGCCCGAAAGTATGACTTGTAAAATAGATTCAGATGATGATGAAGAAATCTCTCTCGACGATGTTTTCGAACATGAAGAGGTTCTTTACAGAGTCACTAGAATTGATGACTCTGAAACTAGGCCAAAAAGAAATATGCTGGCGAGTGAAATCTCAACACTATGGGCGGTAAGGTGTGATAAGTGCATACTAAGACTTACAATGACCGATGGGGAAGAAAGCAAATCCGAGACTATAGAATGTTCTCCAGATGATGTTTTTACATGTGGAAGTATTATGGAAATCGACGGTTCAAGATGGAGGATAAGAGCACTTCATACAGGTAAAGGAAGAACTCTCAGGGGTAAGCGGTCAGCAATAGATATTCGACGGGTCTACCTGCATCCGGCAAATCGTCACCTTGAGGATAGAGGAGACTATCGCCGCTGATTATCTCCTATTTGTCCATGGCATAATGATACTCTTTGCAACATGCCAAGCAACGTCGGGATTTTCTCTTAACCGACGCATACTGTATTCATACCATCTTCCACCATAGGGAATGTACACCCTAGTTCTATGACCTTCTTTAGCTAACTTTCTTCGAATATTACCCCTGACCCCAAGTAGCATTTGGAATTCATAACCCGGACCTTTACCTGCCCTGGATTCACTAGCATTTTGCCTTGGATCTTCGATTCCTGGGCCCATTTCTCTTTTTGCTAAAGCAGATAGCGAATAATCGATTACTGGAATATCATGTGATGCAATTGCGGTGTAGGCCCCTGCATCCAGTAGATTGTCAACCGCCTCATTAGTTGCATTAACAATATCTTGATACTTTGTGTGAGCTATGCTATCAGATTCTAGATAAATTCCTTTACAAATCCTTACATCTGAATTACCGCCCAAAGTTGAGGCAAGGAATTCGATATCATCACCGGTTCGAAATAACCTAGATTGAAGAACCGTGCCTATGTTACTTAGACCTCTATTTTGCATTTCAATGACAATATCAATCGTTGATTGAGTGACACGATTATCTTCCATATCTAGCCTAACGAAAATATCATTTTGGGCGGCTTTTTTAGTGATTTTTTCAATGTTTTCAATTGCTCTGTCACGATCGATAAGTAGCCCAAAGGCAGTTGGTTTTAGAGAGATATTTGCATCTACCCCTTCAGATACAATTGCATCAACTGCTCGATTATATTCATTGACAAAAAATTCTGCCTCATCTAAACTGGTAATTTCTTCACCTAAAACATCCAAGGTGAAACAAGCTCCTTGAGATTGCATAGATTGCATTACTTGAATCGCATCACTTAACTCTGGACCAGCCACATAACGATTAGCAACCCACCTTACGATGAATTTTGGAGTAATGGGCATCATCATCATGATGACTCGGCCCATCACACCCATATCGTACTCCGCGTAGCAGGAGCACTTTCACGATTGCTCAAGGAACAATCTCCTTACCTCTGCGAACCTGAACGCCAAGTGAACTCAATTCATTGATTATCGCATTTCGCTGCCAACCTTTGAATGACTTTCGATCAAGGTGAGCAAAAATCACCCCCCCAGGGTAAGCAATACGGGTTTTTTCAATCGCTTCTCGTAAACTATGCACCCATGGCCCAGAGGGAGATTCGGGATCTTCATCATCGAAAATAAGAGCATAATTAGCCAACAAATGTCCGAAATTCACACCACTTCTAATCACAATATCAGAGTGTCGAGGAGCGTAGTGACCCCCTCCAAAACCAACCATAACCTCTCCTTGCCCTTTCCATTCACCTTCTGGTTCATTTTCAGACAGCCCTAGCACTCTGGAAATTACGATTGCCCACAGGGAAGATGCATCCTTGCGAATCCATTCGGATTCCTTAGAACCTATCTCAAGATAGAGTGTTGGCCTTGTAAGTACAGGACCGTGGTGGGTAGTCTCAAGACTGATATCAAATTCATTAGCTAAATCTGAATTGTTAGTTTCTTCTATCAATGCTGAAAATATTGCAGCGAACCTTGGAGAAGGAGGCACTGCTAACCCCTTTTCTCCCCCAGCAAATCCAACCTCACCATGAGGTACTTCACCTGGGACACCTATTGCATGAACTGTAAGTGAGGGAATTCCACTCTTTGCCGCGTGACGAGAGAGAACAAGGACTTCCTCGACAGACTCAGTGGTCTCTTTTTCATGAATTAAATCAATACCATCAGCAAGAATATGTAACTTATCAATTAGAAGAAGATGAACTGGGCGAACTGAATGTCTCATCAACAATCCATGCTGCAAATATTCAGATTCTTCCCAACCTCCAAGCTCTGCAACCGCTTCATAGAGATTTAGCGAGGCATTATCTGCTCGAGAGGCTAGCAGAAGTGTCACCATAATTACACGCTAGAAGCCTGAAGATTTCAAATCATCCAATCAACAAAGAATTACGAGACTCATTAGCACCACAGGTTCAAACGCAGTAGCCAATGCGTCGGGTTGTGGAACGAACTGTTTCATTCACTCCAACTCGAGTGGATAATTGTGCGGAATATTACGTTGTAATTGGAAGTCTTGGAGAATTGGCAAAACTTGACAGAACTGGTAACGTAAATGGAGATGTATGTACTCCCTTTGCTTCAACTATAACTCACTCTACCCCTTTGGTTGATTCTTGGATTGGCATCTGGGTGGAGCCTGAAATGAGATTGGCGAGAATGGCGAGATTAAATTTAGAGAGAAATTGGAGGAATGGCCCCTCAAGTAGTGATCTTCGGACATCTGATAATCCAATGCAATTGCACCCAGAAAACTCGACTTGGTCACACGCTCTTGATGCTGAACCAACATGTATTTCTGGGTTAGGAGATGTATTTTGTTTTGTTTTAAGAGGGAGAGGAGTATATCTTATGGATTCAGAAGCAAATGAGATCTGGAGGTCCTCTCTTCCAAATTCGAATGTAGGCCGAAGAAATGGGTTTGAGACTGCCATTTCAATATCAAACTCTGAAGATATACTCAGTATTTGGTATAATAATGGATTGATTGTAGATATCTCTCTCGATACCGGTTTAGAAATCGACCGGAGAAAAATAAAAATTTCAGAAAGAATTGAGAGAGTTTTTCACGGAAATGATTCGCATATTCTTGCATTATCTCAAGGTGGATTTCTGCTTTCCGATGGTGAAGGGATTGTTGAATCTTACAATACACCAGGACCACTACTATCAGCTAGGCAGAAAGATGGTATTTGGGAACTCACAGGTTGGAGATTTGATGCCATAATCCGGGAAACAAGTTTAGACATTTCTTCAAGAGACCAACTCGGAGTTGGATTCATCGAGGAAAAAATTCTAACAAATGATGGAACATTGAGTCAGTTCTCATTCAATCGTTCTTGACTGTATAGCCACACTTACCGCATGATTTGCGATCCTTGTGCACCGCCAGGAATACTCCTGGACCACAATTAGGCTCTGGACAAGATTCTTTTCGAATCAGTTTTCCTTCTTCAATGGAATATTTCGAATGTTTCCCATTTGGATTCGGCCCTTCACCCATTACTCATCCCCTCCCTCTTCTGTTTGTTCGGTAGAATCTTCTTTCGCCTTTGGAGAGTGTATTGCCTCGTGGCGATTGTGAACATATTCAGGCTCTAGGGTCGCCGCTTCAGAGTTTCCATAAATCAAGGCGATTCCAGTAGTTTGGGAACGACCAAATCGAGTGTTTACTTCTTTAACAAAAGTTAGTTCCTTCTTTGAACCAGGCTCCGCCTTAGCTGCTGCTGCTACCATTTCCGATAGTGTTGGTGTTGCAGCCTTAGAATGCTCCCAGCGGAAGGTAATCTCAACTCTATTTAGCAATGGGTTCTCTTTTCTTTCAATAATTTCCATATCAAATCACTCCTTATCTGATATTCACCTTAAGCGCATATGATCCGGGGTCACTGATGTTCAGTCGCTGAGCGACCTCAGAACGAGTGGGGTGCATAATTACGACATATCCTGACCAATCTGTAGTTACTGGTGCAGAAGGACAATGCATACATTGTGGAGGGTCGCTTTTTTTCTCCGGGTCTGGGAGAATCCTATTACACTCTCCGCAGGCGAAAGATTTAGGCATAATTAGTCACCTCTAGTTAGCCAATCATGTGCACCGAGGCCAGCCATCTTACAATTCAAACCAATCTTACTTGACCGTGGATCGTTTTGATTGATTGCTTTGGATACTATTCTCGATCGAACGTATGAACCCTCCTCAATATGCTTGCCTGATTGAGAACCCTCGATTCTTCGAATTCCCATGTTAACTTGAACTGGTTCGTCTAAAATCTGGGACTTGTGTAGTAATGCCTCGATTGGACCTATGCGCACGAAAGCGCCATACTCCGAGACTTCGGAGACAGCTCCGTCAACGACTTCATTGGCTTCCATAGTGAAATGTAAAGCTTTGAAGCGAACTCTTTGGTAAATTGCACCATCTCCGTGGATGATTTTTCCCCGTCCTACTGTCTCGTGATCGTAGGTTAGAAGAGTATAGTTTTCGTCTTCGTCAAATCGACCTTCGAAAGCAGCATGCGCCAAATCATCGATATGCTCCTCTAACTTGCGTCCTTTGCGGATGTATTCCGCAGGTATTCTAATGGTGTCTTCCATCGTTACTAGACTGTACATTCGGTTTCCTCCAATCGCCGGACCGCTCCGAGGTCAGTCGGAGGAAAGGCAGGTTAACCCTCCCGTCCCTCATCGGCTGTGCCTCCAGAGGAGAGGTCCGTGCATTCCGCCGACCTACGACTCTGCTATAAGCGCAACGGATAAGATTTGGAATAAATTTGAGGGCTGACTAGATTGCAATTATACTCAGACCGTAGGTCTGAATGAGAGTTTATCCCTAACCTTCAAGTGGCTTGGAAAGCGCAACTTTGTCGTTGATGAGTATGCTGGGTCGGGGCTTTAGTGATTCTTCCAGGCATAAAGCAGTCATGATTGTAGTCTGTTTCTTACTTTTTTCGTTATCACCAATGTTATCGCCGAGTTCAAATAATCATACGATTTTGGCCGATTCAAATGATAAACCTGCATTTACAGGGACAGTAGACCCTTGGGTTGACGGAGGACAACCTTGGCCTCAGTCCGCTAGAGTTGGGGAAAGAACTTCGCAAGGACCTGCACATTCTCCTAATGGAGGGGCAGGAACAGGAGACCCCGAAAATGCAAGTGATTTGATGTCAGTAGTCGACCCAGTTGTAAATTGGGTTTACGGAACTTACACAGAGGGCACCGATTCATTAGCCACTCCCATTGCCAATTTTGAAAATCAAATTATTTCCACACCCGAATCCGAAAGTAGATGTGGCGGAGATTCTTTATTTCTGGTGTTAATTCAAACTGACAATAATGGAGATAGTCAGGCGAAAATTATCGAGGGCGAAGATGCTGAATTAGCATGGGAAGTAGATTTAGGACAAATTGATTTGGTCAAATCTTCTCCTGTAATCGTCGATATAGATGATGACGGAATTCAGGAAATGATTCTGGTTTACGATTCGGGTGGTTCGATAAAAGTAGATGCCTACTCTCCAAGATTACAATGTTCAGTCACCGGTTGGTCACCAGGAGGTTCCAAAACTAGTGAATTACTTTGGACTTGGAGCGATAGTGAATTGAAAATTAGTGCCAATCCGACTAGTTCCACTAATGGGTTATTTGGAAACAGACCAACAACCCAACCTTTGCTAGCAGACCTAGACCTTGACGGTGATGCGGAACTCGTCCTGGCTACTACTAACGATGACCAAGAACCCGTTGTTGTTGCTCTACCTCTAGCAGCAAATGGTGCTCCGACTCCTCTTTGGCAATCTACTCTTGGAGATGGCACCCACCCCTCAGATCCAGCCTTCGCCCAAATAGATGACAGTACAGGCTATATTCTGCTAACAACAATACAAGAGTCTAGTGGAGCAATGTGGGTTTGGAAATTAGATTCTTCTTCTGGTGATAAAAGATGGTCTGGCCTAAGTCTATTCAACCTAGATGGAAACAACGATATTCCACATATCAGATTGCCTGGTCCAATTATTGCAAATTTAGATGCGGATGAAACTCCAGAAATGATAATTACAATTCCAACTGATGGAGATGATTCTTCTTCCGCAGATGGAGCAGAGTTCCGGGGACTGGAGATTGACGATGGGAGCGAAATTTGGTCTATTGAAGCAGTAAATGGTTACGCTGACGCCCCTCCCTTAGCCATCGATACAGATGAGGATGGAGAAATTGACCGCGTTTGTTGGGTGTCCTGGCATCAAGAAACCACAACTAGACATGGTCACACGGGTTGTCATGATGTATCAGGAACAAATCCCTCTCTAGAGTGGGAAAATGACATAGATCCCGACGGTGGATGGAACGATGGCATCGCAGTATCTCAGCCAATATGGATGGACATAGATGGAAGTGGCGTTCCAGAATTATTGGTTGCTTATGGTAGAAATTTATGGGCTTGGGATGGAGATACAGGAACCCGGGCAGCTATCAACGATAATTGGAACAACGAGGTAGAACTTGACCATCGAACATGGTCATCACCTTCATTGGCGGATGTTGATGGAGATGCTACAATTGATATTATCATTGGAGACTCTGTAGTATCTAATGCAATTTCTGATATTCGGCCTCTTTTGGATGGGCGTGGTTTAGAATTCAACCCCAGCGCACCTAATCCAGGAGAGCAAGTGACAATCTCAGCATTCTTTGAGAATGCTGGAACTGCGGACACAGACAGAGCTGTAGATGCAGTTCTGTTGGCCGATGGTGAAGAAATTGCCCGATATAGAACAGAGATGATGGAACCAACTGACCCTTCGGGAAGTGCTGGATTTGAATCATTCTCTGTAGAATGGTCAGGTGGGCTTGGCGAATATAATTTCGAATTAATTCTTGACCCCTACCAAAATGTCACTCAATCTAGATATGATAACGATGCACAATCTACCACTCTGACGATTGTACCACCTTACAACGCAACATTTGAGATGCCTACAAACCCCGTGAGAGTTAACCCCGGCGAATCGACAATTGCTCAACCAACTGTGCGTTCCACTGGTCGCTTGGCCGGTGTATGGACTCTTGCTGTGGATTCCAGTAATTTGCCTTCTGGATGGACATGGACCGACCAAACACAAGGAGGAACTGAATCCATCGAAATTTCAGCAGATGGAACTTGGACTCCCTCTCTCATAATCAATGCGCCAGCGAGTGCGGAGGGATCAGATGCAGGCTATCTTACACTTACACTAACTTTAGATGAGGATGAAAATGTAAGTGTGACAGGCATATTACCTGTTGAAGCCAACAGAACTAGGGGTCTATCGATAAGAGGCCCCTCAGGGACTACTGCAAGCACAGGTTACGGTCTAATCGGTGAATATGCTAAATCATGGTTAATTGTAGAGAACTTAGGTAATGCAAATGAGGATTCAATATCCCTTACTTGGGATGTTACTACCTGGGAAGACGATACTGGAGAATTCCTAGGCCTATTCGATGAAGAAGGAGCCGAAATACCAGCATTAACATTGCTTGCAGGCGAGCAAAAGGTAATTTCAGCTAGAGTATTAATCCCCTCAGATGTTTCGGTTGGAGATAGTGTATCAACATCCCTTACGATGTGCGTCGGCGTTGAACCAGAAGAGTCTTGTCAAACCGTGGATTTACAATTTATTGCGGAGGGAGTAGTTTCCGAGACCGATCATCAACGAAGCGTACCAGAAAATACACTTCATTGGACAATTATCGCTGATTTGCCTGCGAGTACAGGAACCTTAGATTGGAGTATATCAGAAGCAGGCATGGGCGTCGAAGACTGGATTTGGAGTGGTTCCGGCTCTTTGACGGTAAATGGAGATGATATCACCTTACAGGGAACCCCCGGTTCTCGAGTTTCTGGAACTCTGTCATTGGAGCTCCCTGTCGATGCACCACCCGCATTCCATACCTTTTCTGATTCCAGTAACCTAGGTGCAGATTATTCGCTTAGAATATCTGTAGAAGTACTACAAATATACAGATCTTCCTTGACCCTTGTATCCCCTACTCAATCCCCCTATATGGTAGAAGTCAATCAACCGATACCCGCAACTGTAAGGTTGTACAATCCAGGTAACGGAGAGGATACATATGCTATGTCACATGCTTTGCTACTTGATGAAAATATAACCGAAGACCCTGGGATTCAAGTTACCTTTAGCAATCCACTAATTACACTGAGTGCTGGAAGTTTGAGAACTCTACCTGTTGAGATTATTCTTCCGGAAAGTACACCAGCAAGAATTCCAGTTAATATCATAATTTTGATGACTTCCCAAGGAAATGCTTCAATTTCAGATTCTGTGACTTTAACTCTCGAGGCTAGACAAGATCATCGGTGGGAAATTGCACTAAATTCAGTTCTTGGTGAAGTAGAAGACAAAACATTCGCTGTAAACCCTGGAGACTCATTCATAATTGAGGTAAATGCAACCAATATTGGAAATTTAGATGATGACTTATCGATATCGGGATCTGGAGTATTAAACCTAGAAGGAGCAGATTCAGAAGACCAGTGGACGATTTTTGGTGATAATGTATCCAATGTTCCTGTCAATGAATCCGCAGAATTAGAATTGATTGTTGAAGTGCCTCTCGGTTCTTGGAATGGAACTACTTTCCAAGTTTCTAGTTCAGCTTATGCTTATGATGTTGAGATTTTTTCATTTACATTCACTATTGAGGTTTCCCACATAACGGGCTGGAATGCAATCGCTATCGATGCCGACTTAGAAATTGAGCCCGAAGGTTCGCAAGTTTCTCTGACAATTGTCCAAGAAGGAAATTCCCCTACTAGACCATACGTTAGCGTTCAAATAGATTCAGAGGGATGGGGTGTGCAAACTCCAGGGGATTTACCCACTCTCGAACCAGGTGAAACTGCCAACCTAGATTTATTCATAACGCCGCCTACAACAGCGAGACATGGCAAGTCTGTGGAGTTACTTGTCAGACTAAGGGAGGGAGATGGCAGCAGCCAAGAATCCATTACTATTCCACTAAGAGTCGCCCAAATTCATAACTTCACACTACAGAATACAGGAAATTGGATAGTTTCACCAAATGGTGGTTATCCACACGCTGAGTTACGAAATTTTGGAAATGCCCCGACTACCATTTCCCTAGAGGTGCTTAGTCTTCCTCTAGGATGGCAAGTCTCTGGCCCGACAAACGTTGTTGTCGGAGTTGGAGAAGTGATTGGAGTTCCTATCGAAGTTGTTCCTTCTGATGATTGGGATGGATCTACGAAAACTATTCGAATTGATGCTCAAGATGAAGCAGGAAATCAAGAACAGATACTATTAGATACTCAGTATGAAGATTATTCATGGGGGTCATCTCCAATAATTGTAGCCACGAATGGCGATAGTATCCTACTTAATATCCATGGTACGTCACCCGATTCTTCTGTACTAGATGATGTACAATCGACTTTGGAATGGGATTTACAAGGAGGTTGGGCTTGGCAAGCAAACTCTCCGGGAAGTGAATTAATCATAGATTCAAAGTCGACCCTTCCTTATACCGCATATGTAATTGAACGTGCCAGTAGATTTGCCACTTGTTCTATTAGTGGGCCTTATTCGTCTATTTTTGCAGAATGTAGCATTTCAAATGGAACAGAAGATTTCAGTTACACAATGTTGTTAATTGACGATGAGGGAATGATGTTGGACTCAATTGAGGATGAGTTGGCGGCAAACACCCTAGGTCAAGTCAATCTAAGTACATCTTCGTGGGATCCAAATCCCGGTATGAGGAGTCTAACTTTACGACTTTTGGATGAAAGAGGTTTTGTCATCAAAGAGGAGAGTGCCATGTTTGAGATACGGACCTCTGATTGGAATGTCGGGTTAGTTCGAATCGAATTAGACGGAGAAGGCCAGAACCAGAAAATCGTAATTACCACCAAAAGAGAAAATTATCATTTATTGACTGATGCAGATTGTAATCTGTTGATTACTTCTGGTAGTCACAGCGAAACTCATGAAGTAGTTTTCACTGATAATTACCCGCCAAAGCCAGAATTCGCTAGGCCATCATTAGATGACGCACCCGATGGCACAGAATTGTTTGTGACCCTTCAGTGTGCCTTCCCTTGGGATGAAGATTCAGATGTTAGCGATAATCAGGCAACAATTATCCTATCGGGAGGAGCAGTTACCAACCAAGGTGGATTTGAATGGGGTACTGCATTGGTTTCAGCAATTCTTGTGATGGGGTTAGCTTCTGCAATTGCATGGATAGCACACAATCAAAGAGAGAGGAGGAAACTATTGGATATGACAGAATCAATCCTCAATAAGAAAAAGCAAGAAACTAAGCTTCCAAAACCACCTTTGCCTTCTGAAAATTTGGTCGAAGAAAGTATTCAAGAAAAATCAATAATTGAAAATAATGAAGATATAATCTCTAAGCAAATTGTGGACGAAACTCCAGAAATTGTTGAACGACAATTAGATGACTTTGAGAGCAGGTTGAAGCGTTTGACCGGCGACGACTGAACACAGGTGCTAGAATGAACCGCTACATCTCTCCTAGTCCATTCCATACTTTCGAGCCTTTACGGCATGACCCGATAGAATTGATTCCGTCAATTCAATCCTCACAAGGAGGAGACCACACAGAAATAAAATTGTTAGAAGATATTCCCTCATCAATTCTTGAATTAGAGGAGGGAGAAAATCCAATGATGGATCCTGCAATGATGTTATTCCTATGTTCAGTCGCTTGGAAAGGTGACGGAGGAATGCCGGAACCACTAGACAGAGGAGTTAGTAGAGAAAGGATCGGAAGATTCCCGATTGAAGGAGGTAATGCGATAGAATATCTACTAAA
>CETU01033940.1_pt1 | contig 16749 bp, 16 predicted proteins | sample 356531 | NCBI WGS metagenome assembly CETU01 (sample SAMEA2623488, study PRJEB7988) | marine metagenome | isolation source: saline water (ENVO:00002010), including
ATGATGATGACGAAGTTGCTACATCTTGAACAGCACCCAGGCGTGAATCCAAACTCATTTACGAGCACAATTACTTCAGTTTCAGATGATCAAATAGAGCTTCAATCCACCGGTTACTATCCACAGGGCGGTGGACAACCTGCCGATAAGGGAGTCATGGTTGGTGCTGACTTTGAATGTCAAGTGGTCGACGTACGAAAACGAGAATCGGTATTGCATTACATTACCGACATGTCGGGAACACCCAGTGTTGGCGACCAGGTCGAGTGCACGATTGATTCATTGTGGCGGAATCAATTGTCGGCAATGCATACCGCACAGCACCTTGTAAGTGCCCTTGCGAACGAAGAGTGGGGGGCACAAACAGTCGGCAACCAAATTGGTTTTGATCGCACACGAATCGATTTGCAATTCGAGAATCGAGATGCTTTCGAAGCCGATCATATGTCTGACATGGTCAATCTGGCCATTGAAGACAACATGCCCGTGAAGATGGATTTCAGACCGTCTCATGAGTTAATCGAGGACCCTTTGGTACGGATCAACATGGACCGGATGCCACCAAATATCGATGTATGGCGCACCATTTCGATTGGGGATTTGGATGTCTGCCCGTGTGCCGGAACCCATGTTTTGCAAACAGGTGACATTCCACCTGTCGAGATTACCCGCGTGAAAAGTAAGGGTGCGGGAAGATTGCGAATCGAGTATATATTGAATTAACAGTATTAACAATTCAAAGTTAATGTTTAGATTAAATCTTTGGAACAATATATATTGTTTTATCATAATTTGGCAATTTTTGCGAATCGTTCATATTCCACCGTCATCTCACCGCTATGATAGCATGGCTGAGTATGAGGGATTTTGTCTAAAATGCAAAACATACGGCCCAATCCAGGATGTGAAACACTTCACAATGGGCAATGGACGTAAGCGCGTGGGTGGAACATGCTCACAAGCTGGATGCAATGGAAAAATCTCGAAGATCGTTGGATGATTGGACCGACCATATACGAATCATCCATATACAGTACGGTTCACGAGACTAATCAAGGGCCCGTGGTCTAGGGGTTATGACGTCGCCTTGACATGGCGAAGATCGCCAGTTCAAATCTGGCCGGGCCCACCACCATTTCGCATGCTCATAGCCTAGGGTAGAAGCCTCAAATAGAGGAAAATCTGTCGATACAGGTGCCAAACGGGGTACTGCGAGGCCATGCGTGAAATGGTTCGCTAGTTTAGGGCCGATAACATGGATTATCAGCACTGAAGAGGTGCTGCTATCCTGATGAATCGAGGATTGTGGTGATTCAACTTCAATCAAATGGACCTATTTATGAAATAACGTTTTTATTTAATTATAACTAACAACTAGTATTAGAACATTGAATAACTAGTATCGTTTACCCATGATATACGTTTCTGAAATCGGTGACTGTCCAGGAGTCTGGCACCAAGATTCGATTAGATGGGAATGTAGAACATTGAAATTCGCTTTCGCTCCAATTCCAATGATCCCATCTACCATGCTTCCGTTGTTCATGGTCGTCGCCGGGTTTCTTGTTGAGGCTGCCAATGCTTCCAACGGATCAACACCCATGCGATGTGCTGCGAGTGAACCTGCCATAGGCATCGAAAGAGATTGGCAGTTTGGGTTGAAATCAGATGCTAAGCTCCATGCCCATTCATTCTCCACACATTTTTTTGCGGGTGGCCAGTGATTGCTACCCAATACATAGGGTGTACCGGGCAAGAATCCCTGCACTGTGCCGGCAGCCGCCGCCTTGGCACGTGCATCATCATCAGAATGAATTGCATGATCGGCTGTACGGGCTCCAAGCTCAGCAGCCAAGTCAAGTCCGCCTCCATTAACAAATTCATCCACATGCAATCTGATTGAAAGTCCGCCATCAACAGCAGCGTCGCAGATTTGCACTGTATCTTCAATCGTAAACCATCCAGGTTCACAAAATACATCGACGGAGTCTGCGAAACCCTGTTCAATAACGGCAGGCAACTGGTTGGTCAAAAGCGAATCGACATACTCTTTTCGCGTCATTTCTGATGGAATATCATGTGCACCCATCCATGTAATGTGCATTGACAGATCGGCAAACTTCTCTTTCATGCGCGAATAAGCTTCGAGCATTCGCAATTCCGTAACTGAGTCTAAGCCATAGCCGGATTTCACTTCAATCGAAGTGGTGCCCATTGAGATTGCAGTACGAATCCTAGATTCAGCGATGGCCTCAAAATCCATGGTCGATCTGGTTTTTTCCACCGTGTATCGTATACCACCACCGGCCGCTGCAATGTCGGCATAACTCATGCCTTGTTGCCTCATTCTCATTTCTGCGGAGCGATCACCTGACCACAGTAAATGTGTATGGGCGTCTACAAATCCTGGAATGATAGCACGGCCTTGTAAATCATAGGTATCATGACCACTGTATTCGCATTTGATTTCTTCAGTGTGAGCGATTTGTGAAAAGTATCCATCAATGACAACAAATCCCATACCATCTGAATAAATTTGTTCTTCTGACGACATTTGTTTACCGACCAATGGCTTGTTTACCTCAGAATCGGACATGTGGGCTATGGGTCCAGCATTGACGAAAATGCGTCGCCGAGTATCTGGTGCCATGTCATTCCGTAATCCATCAGGCTTGAAAGGGTGTGCCTAATGCGGCAAGCATGGTTCTCCAATCATCATCCCCATCATGTGATGCAAATCGCAGTCGTGATGTTGGTGGAATCGTTCTTGGAATTGAATCGACTGCACATACATTTTCGATTGGTTGGGTCGATGGATTGGGCGTACCAGGCAAATCGATCTCAGCATTTGTACGTCCGGTCAAGGGAGGCATACATCCACGTGAGGCAGCTGACCATCATGCTGAGCGTGCGGGTGGAATTTTGGCTCAACTATTGGACGAGGAAGTCGACATTAACAATGTCAAAGCCATTGCATTTTCACAGGGACCTGGACTTGGACCATGTTTGCGCATTGGTGCATCTGTAGCACGTTCATTGGCCACAAAACTCGATGTGCCCTTGGTTGGTGTCAACCACTGTGTTGCACATATCGAGGTTGGGAGAGAGCGCTGTGGTTGTGACGATCCAGTGTTATTGTATGCAAGTGGTGGGAACACACAGGTCATCGCACGACTAGATGGAAGATATCGTGTGCTGGGCGAAACATTGGATATCGGCATCGGTAATATGCTTGACAAATTTGCCAGGGAGCAAGGAATCCCTTTCCCAGGTGGTCCCAAAATTGAACAGTTGGCAAATCAGTGGTTAGAAGAACATCCTGATGCGAGTCTTGAGGGTCTAGAATTGCCATATGCAGTACAAGGAATGGATTTGGCATTCTCAGGTATCCTCAACGCTGCACTGAATCTTGTCGAACGAGGCAAGCCATTGGAAGCGGTATGTTGGTCACTACAAGAACATGCTTTTGCCGCTTGCGTTGAAGTTGCAGAACGAGCGATGGCACATGCAGGGAAATCGGAGTTGCTCCTCGGTGGTGGCGTGGCATGCAATGAACGTTTGCGTGGCATGTGCGATATGATGTCAAAAGATCGATTTTCAACTTCACATGTGCCGATTAAGCCACTGTGTATCGACAACGGAAGCATGATTGCAACACTGGGTCGATTGCAGTTACTTTGGGGCGAGCCGACGCAATTGAATGATTCAGGAGTCAGACAAGACCTGCGAACCGATGAAACTCCGATTCTCTGGAATTAAGCGAAGCCCGAAAGCCAACCCTTATTGCGGGTGGGTTTGAGGTCCGGTTGGAGGCAAGATTCACTTGGGGGCTAAGGATGAACCATCAAATCCGTTTAAGAACCCTAGAAAGTCTACAAATGAGCCTCGAAATAATCCTCGTGGAGGGCGCAAGGGTGGTCGACCTAGGGGTCAATCTGGACCCCCCGCGCCACCGGGTAAAAAGACCACTGCGCCTCCAACCGCTCCTGCAGGTGGCAAGAAAACGACTCAGTCAAAACCGGCAGTGCCATCTGCACCTGCTCGTGCTGGAAAAAGCGTTGGTTTGAGAAAGCAAACTGCATCTACTACCACTGAAGCTCAGAGAAAGACAGATGAGCGTGCACGTGCATTGATTGAAGCCACACGTGTCAAAGCCACAGAAACACAATTGGCGAAAGAAGAATCATCTCAAGCCAAAAAGGAACCTTCCAATCCGTTCAAGAAGCAAGCGAAACCAAGCGGACAGCAGCAGCGTCGAGGCGGTCGACATGGCAAACGGAATCGACCTCAGGGTCCAACCAAGCGTGTCAAGAAATTGGATCAGGGTAAATCCATGGAATTCAAGTATGACCTGCGACGAATTTTAGAGGAGGAAGGTGTTGATGATGAGCATCGTTCCAATCTCCTAAGTCAAACGATGGCGAAAGGTCAGCGTCAAGGTGTCGGTGAAGCAAAATCGTTCCTTGATGAAAAACTCAAGGCAGGAATTATTACAGAATCCTGCTATGGTAGAATCGAGAAATTAATCGATTCATTAACTACACGCAGGTGATATAATGACAAAAATTGATGCAAATACCGTTGCGACCGTACACTACACGGGTACATTTCCGGATAGTGGAGAGATGTTTGATACAAGCCGTCAAGGTGATCCATTGACCTTTTTGGTTGGTCACCGGCAGATGATACCCGGTTTTGAAAGGGAGATTATGGGTGCAGAAGCTGGCGAAACCAGATCATTCACCCTTGAACCGGAGGATGCATATGGCCACCCCTCAGATGCACTAATCCAAGAAGTACCACGTTCGATGTTCCCTGCAGATATGCCCATCGATTTGGGCATGATGTTGATGTCAGATGCTGGTCCATTCAGAATTATTGCGATTACAGATACAAATATCAAATGCGACTTCAATCCACCAATGGCAGGAAAGATTCTACATTTTGATGTGGAGGTTGTTGGAGTACGTCCAGCTGATGAAAGTGAAATCGCCCATGGACATGTACACGGGCCCGGTGGTGTTCAACACGAATCTGAAAAAACTACTGAAGGCAGTAACCCTTCTTGTAATATCGATAAATCGTGTTGTGGCTCTGATTAACGGAACGATTGAAGGTCTTGACCCCCTCGTCAATGTGAGGAGTCATCGTGAAGTTGCGTAAAGAGCACTTTGAGACCCTTGGTGGGTTGCCGATTTCACCTGTGCCTACAGGAACTGATGTGGTGGCGAATTTCGAATTACCCGGCCAACCTCCTTTTACCCGAGGCGTGCATGAAACCATGTACAGAAGCAGGTACTGGACGATGCGCCAATATGCTGGCTTTAGCAGTGCTGAGCGTACGAATGAGCGTTTCCACACTCTACTCGCAAGGGGACAAAGTGGCCTTTCTGTCGCTTTTGATTTACCTACCCAGTTGGGCATGGATAGCGAAGATCCACTCAGTTACGGTGAAGTCGGTCGTGTCGGTGTCGCAATTGATTCAATATTAGATATGCGTGCACTGTTCGAAAACATCCATCTTGACGAGGTTTCAACTTCGATGACAATCAATAGTTCTGCTATCATTTTACTTGCACTGTATGTTGCTGTTTGCGAAGAACAAGGCGGAGATTCACGTAAAATTCGTGGGACGGTACAAAATGACATTTTGAAGGAATACATTGCTCGTGGCACACATGTTTTTCCACCTGAGCAGAGCATGAGATTGATTACCGATCTGATGAATCACTGTGCAGAACATCACCCACAATGGAACACAATTAGCATCTCAGGTTACCACATTCGAGAAGCAGGTGCAACCGCCGTTGAGGAAGTTGCATTTACGCTGTCGAATGCATTGGCATACGTTGATGCAGCTATTGAATCTGGAATGAATGTTGATGATTTTGCGCCTAGATTGTCATTCTTCTTTGGTTGTCACAATGATTTCTTTGAAGAAGTCGCTAAATTCCGAGCGGCAAGAAAGCTATGGTATACACTGATGACTGAGCGATACAAGCCTCAGAATCAAAAATCAACCATGCTGAGATTCCATACTCAAACTGCAGGCGTGACCCTGACTGCACAACAGCCACTGAACAATGTCACTCGAGTGTCTTACCAGGCACTTTCGGCTGTTCTGGGCGGCACTCAGTCACTTCATACAAATTCGTATGATGAGGCCATTGGTTTACCTACCGATAAGAGTGCAACAATTGCTTTGAGAACACAACAGATTTTGGCCGAAGAGACAGGTGTAGCAGATGTTGTTGATCCACTGGCCGGTTCATATCATGTGGAGAAACTCACAGAAATGATCTATACACAAGCCCATGAATTGATTCAAGAAATTGATGCGATGGGTGGAGCGCTTGCTGCTCTGAAAAATGGATATCAGCAGCGTCGAATACACGATTCTGCATGGAAACAGATGCAAGATATCGAACGACTTGATCGAAAAGTGGTCGGTGTAAATCACGCTATTATGGACGAAGATATTGATATTGAGGGCCAAGAAATTGATTCGACGATTGCCGATATGCAACAGGAAAAGATGCACACACTGAGAAAGTTGCGTGACGAGGAGAATGTGCAGAACGCGCTGAATTCAATTACCGAAGCCGCTGCTACCAATGCCAATTTGTTCCCCCTAATTTTGCACGCAGTACGTGTTTATTGTACCGTTGGCGAGATTATGAATGCGATGAAGGATGTGTTTGGTACATGGTCTGCCCCCAGTGGATTTTGAGGGATTTTTATGGTCATCAGATTAGATCACATCGGTATCGCGACCGAAGATATCGAGCAAGCTAGTAAATTTTGGAATGTACTCGGATTAATCCAAGGCACCGATGAAACCAATATTGAGCAAGGCGTCAATATACGATTTTTCGGTACGAGTTCTGGGTCTGAGCCGAAGATAGAATTGCTTGAGCCATTGGACGAAGATACCCCCATCGAGAAGTTCCTCAATAAGCGTGGTCCAGGTATTCAGCAACTCGCATTTGAGGTTGATGAGCTAGAGGATACCATTCAACGACTGATGGGTGAAGGTATACGCATGATTCATGAAACTCCTGTTGATGGAGCTCATGGGACAAAAATCGCCTTCGTACATCCATCGAGCACCGGGGGTGTCTTGGTCGAACTGGTTGAGTATGTTACACACTGAGGTGTCGATTTGTCCAATACATTGCTGACGGTTTCAGGTGTCACAAAATCGTTCAAAGATGTCACAGCATTACAACATGTGGATCTACAGTTTGATTCAGGAGAAGTCGTTGGACTCGTCGGTGGGAATGGGGCTGGAAAAACAACCCTACTCCGGTTGCTCTGTGGTTTGTATCGGCCCACCTCAGGTGATGTTCGAGGCATGGTTGAAGGGGATTCGGTGGATATTCACAAAATGCGTGAGCACGTGGGAGTCGTTCCTGAAGCGACGGGTTTGTATGCTCGATTAACCGCTTGGGAAAATATTCGTTATCACAGTCGATTGAGTGGTGTTGACGATGAAATGGCATGGGCTCGTACAGAACGATTTGCAAAATTGCTCAATTTTGATCAAGATTTGCACCGTTCAACACGAGGATTTTCTCGAGGAATGCGGCAAAAAACAGCGCTATTGCGTGCATTATCTCATGGACCGAAGATTCTACTGCTTGATGAACCAACGGGGGGCCTTGATGTTACGAGTGCTCGTATGGTACGAAAGCTGGTGCGAAAACTTGGCGATGAAGGTGGAACTGTCATCTACAGCACCCATAATCTAGCGGAAGCGCAACAAGTTTGTGACCGCATCATCATTATCCATAACGGGACCATTCGTGCCCAGGGTACCCCGAATGCGTTGTTGGAGGAAACACAAACATCCGATCTCGAGGAGGCCTATGTTGCTCTTACAGACGATGATTCACGTGTTGATTCTGCAGAGGAAGAAGGTAAACTTGCACGAGCTTGGAGACGTATGTTAACTCGAGGTGGTGCGTGATGTTGGGGATGAAGTATGCCCGTGTATTCATCGTGGCACAGAAAGAACTGATTGATTTCATTCGAGATTGGCGAACTGTTTTGGCTATGATTTTGGTACCATTGATGATTTTCCCTGCCATATTCATTGCCTTACCATTGTTTTTGCAAGGTGAGGCTGCGGAGTTATCTGAATACGAACTGACCATTGAAGTTCAAGGTGACTTAAGTGATAATTTAACCACGTATTTGCTTGATGAAAATTTGCAGATTATACGAGCAAACTTGACCATTGAAGGTAGTTTATCAGATCCAAGTATCGATGCGAATCGTATCAATGAGCTAGGCATACCGACGATTCATGCAATTTTGAGATTGCAAGAGGTTGATTCCAATGCCTCAGAATCCTGGAATTATGCCATAATTTCAGACTCCACAAATGAGTTGTCATGGGAAGCTCGAACGCGTACCTTAACAGCCGTTTTGGCTTGGGAATCGGATGTCATCAATCGAACCCTTGAGCAGAATAATTTGACTCGTTCAGAAGCATTTGATCCCATTCACTGGGATGGAGACGAAAACAAAGCAGACGTGGCTAGTGGCGGTGAACTTGCTGCAATGGGACTCGCCATGTTCATCCCACTTGTTGTCGCCATGTGGACGACCACGGCGGCCATTCAGCCATCGATTGATTTGACCGCAGGCGAACGTGAGCGAGGGACCATGGAAGCGCTACTATGCACACCGACTGCACGTTCAGAATTGCTCTTTGGGAAATGGCTGGCTGTAGCAGTTGTGGCTTGTGCAAGCGTGCTTGGACAAATGATCGGTTTACTTTTCGCGGTCAATTTCTTGACTGCGGGAGGTCTCGAATTACCCACAATTTCCGTTCGAGACCTTGCACTGCTATTCGTTAGTGTCATTCTGTTTGCGATATTCGTTGTCGCGATTGAGCTCGCCATTGCTGTACGTGCACACAGTGTCCGTGAAGCAGGCAGTATTCTGGGGCCCATGGTCATCGTATTTGTTGTGCCCACATTGTTCGCTCAATTTGTCAATCTTGAGGGTATTGAACTGTGGTGGTTCATCTTGCCTGTATTCAACATTACACTTGCAATGCGTGAGGCATTGATGGGCATCTACGATCCATTGCATATCGTGATGTGGGCCTCCTCATCATTGATTTATGCTGTAGGGGCCATTTGGTGGGCTTCGAAACAATTCAACAGAGAAGATTTAGTCGAATCTCTATCGTAATACCCTAGTATTACCATACGAATACTATTTATTTGATGTACCTGACCGAGATTCATGCCCAAAGTGAGTCTAGATGTACCTCAGCAGTTGCTGGATGATCTAAAACTGCACGTCGGCGATGGTGGTAAATTTGTCAGTGTGGCAGATGCCATACGAACGGCTTGCAGAAAGTTGCTTGACCAGCTTGATGTCATTGATGCTAGACATGGCAGAATCGGAGAGGATTGAATGGTAACTGTTAGTGAAGCCGAAGATGCAGTCAAAAAACTGCTAGAATATATTGAGGGAAGTGCTGAGCGAGAAGGACTGGTTGATACTCCAAATCGTGTCATTTCTTCGTGGCAAGAGATATTTTCCGGGTATCATGATTCAGCTGCCGAAATTTTGGACTCAACATTCAACGGTGAAGGTTATGATGGAATCGTGCTTCTGAAAGATATCGAATTCCACAGTACTTGTGAGCACCATCTACAACCGTTCAAGGGCCGTGCCCATGTTGGTTATATCCCAGTTGATCGGATTGTTGGAATCAGCAAATTAGCACGGATCGTAGACATGCATGCACGGCGGTTGCAGAATCAGGAACGAATCACTAAGGGTGTTGCTGATGATTTGGAAGAACACCTTTCACCGCTAGGATGTGCGGTGATTGTCGAAGCCTCTCACGGCTGTATGCAATGCCGGGGAGTAAAGAAACAAAATGCGGTGATGACGACTTCAGCCATGCGCGGTGTCTTTTTCGACAAGGCTGAAGCACGTTCAGAATTAATGCAGTTGATTCGCAATTGAGTGATATTGATGTCGGTAATTTACCCCATCGTTGAAATTTTTCACTCCGTACAGGGTGAGGGTTTTCATGCTGGAGTCCCCCATGTATTTGTTCGATTTGGAAATTGCAACTTGCGTTGTGAATGGTGTGATACGGACTTCTTAACATATGAAGAGCGAACGCTGGAATCCATTGTCGATGAAATTCAATCCTTCAACTGCAACCGTGTCATTTTCACGGGTGGAGAGCCCGCTATGCAGGATTTGGCGACCATTGGGGGTGAACTGAAATCACTGGGTATGAATTTGTCAATTGAAACGAATGGAACCATACCCGTTGATCCGATCATCGATTGGATTTGTGTTTCGCCGAAAGATCAGTTGTACCCCAACGTCTCAATCAAACAACGTACGGGAGACGAATTGAAGGTTGTTTACTGTGGTCAAGAACTCAGCATGTACGACGATCTGCGACCTGGATTTAGTCACACATTTTTGCAACCATGCTACATCGAATCAGATAGTGTAGAAGAGAATGGGAAATCGTTTCAGGTTGTCGAAAATATCGTCAAAAATACCCCTGGTTGGCGCTTAAGCCTACAGACACATAAGTGGATGGGGGTTCTCTAATGCGAGCAGTCATGGCTCTGTCCGGGGGTATGGATAGCACGGGTCTACTGATGAGGCTACTCGCCGATGGATACAAAGTCAGTTGCTTGTCATACAATTATGGTCAAAAGCACAGTATCGAATTGGAACGAGCCAAAGCCAATGTTGCTTACCTAGCAGCCAATGGTATCGCTGTCGAACACCGAATTGCGGATCTGAGTTCTGCCATGAGCCTATTTCATTCAGCATTGACGACAGAGGGTTATGAAGTACCTGAAGGACACTACGAAGAGGAACAGATGAAACAGACCGTTGTTCCGAACCGTAACGCTATTTTTGCATCTATTCTCTATGGATATGCTCTATCTGTAGCCCTGAGAGAGGATACCGATGTTGTGATTGCTTTAGGTGTACATAGTGGCGATCATGCAATCTATCCTGACTGTAGACCCGAATTCTACGATGCCATTTCGCACGCCTTCGAGGTTGGCAATTGGGACAGTGAGAAAATCTCATTCCATTTACCATACATCGACGGTGACAAGGAAGTCATTCTCAGAGATGCAGAAGATGCCCTTAATACTCTTAAACTGGATTTTGATACCGTATTTGCGAATACGAACACTTCCTACAATCCAGATGAACAAGGACGTTCATCGGGTCGCAGTGGAGCCGATGTTGAGCGTATTCTTGCATTCCATGCGATTGGAAGAAAGGACCCTGTGACCTATACAGAATCATGGGAGACCGTACTCGCGAATGCGATTCGAGCCGAACAGGAGATGAAGAAATGACAACAAGAATACGACGCTGGATTGAAACCGATACGGGACATAGGGTTCCAAATCACAAGAGCAAATGTTCCCATATGCATGGCCATAGATATCGTTGGGAAGCGGAAATTGAAGGTGATGTTGTCGAGGATTCTGGAGTATCGGATGAGGGTATGCTGATTGATTTTGGCGATGTTTCAGCCATTCTCAAGGAGCATGTCCATGATGTGGTTGACCATGCCTTTGTGATCTATTCAGCTGATGATAAAGCCAGGAAAGCACTAGAAATCATGGGCCCTGAACACCGTACGGTGATCGTTGATTTCATCCCAACCGCTGAAAATTTGGCTAAATGGGCATTTGAACAAGTTGAACCTCATATCAAATCCGTATACGGAAATAAACTCCGATTGGTCGCCATGCATGTACGCGAAACACCGAAGTCTTGGGCATCATGGTCACAATGAGTTGTGGAAGCGATTATCACGATTAGGTCAAACCCCCACCCATGGAGTGGTGGTTGCTGGCATGCATTGCATTGGGCCTCTACTTGATTTTGATAGTGTTTCTACATTACAGGACTCCTGAAACACACATTGACTGGAGTACCATTGAGTTGCAAGATGTCCATTTTCCTGAATCTTTTGCATGGGGTGTCGCCACGGCTTCACACCAAATCGAGGGAATGAATACCAACAATTGGTCACAATTTGAAGATGCCAAGGATTTGCAACGTAGCGGGGATGCCTGTGACCATTGGAATCGATGGAAATCAGATTTCGACCTGATCGAAAATCTAGGTGTGAACCATTACAGATTTTCACTGGAGTGGAGTCGAATTGAATCGGTCGAGGGAGTATGGGATGATTCAGCCATTGAACAATATTCCAACATGATCGATAATCTCATTTCGCGAAATATTGAGCCCATGGTGACTTTGCATCATTTCTCGCACCCAACATGGTTCGAAGATAAGGGTGGATTTGCCAATGCTGAAAATGTCGATTATTGGATACGCTTCTCTGAAAAAATGTACTCCGAATTAGGCGATCGCGTCAAGTGGTGGTGTACCATCAATGAACCTGCTGTATTTACTTCCATGGGATATGTCTTGGGCGAGTTCCCACCAGGTAAACGTTCATTCAAACTGACTCGAGCTGTAGCGCGTAACATGATGACGGCGCATGCTCGGTGTTATCGTGCACTCAAGTCAATGCCTGGAGGAGAATCTGCGCAGATTGGACTCGTCAAAAATATCAACATTTTTGATCCCTATCGGCGGTGGAATCTTTTGCATTGGTTCCAAGCCAAATTGTTGGATGAAATGTTCAATCGATGTTGGATTCGTGGTTTGAAGACTGGAAAATTTCGTGCGCCATCCAGTTTATTGTCATCGAAAATTGATGGATTAAAGAATAGTAGTGACTTTATTGGCGTCAATTACTACACGCATTTACTCACGACCCCATTTATGCCGACTACTGTCGAAATCGATCCGTTAATTCGGCCTTGGGAAACCCGGACAGATTTCAGATACCCGATGTATGCTGAAGGTTTACATCGTTCCTTTCACATGGTCAAATCTCTGAATATACCCATTTATGTTACAGAAAATGGTGTCGCCGATGATGATGACGATCTGCGTCCAGAACATATCCGTCGACATCTTTGGTTGACTTCGAAAGCGATCGAAGAGGGGTTGGATATACGCGGATTCTACCATTGGAGTTTGATGGATAATTTCGAGTGGGCAGAAGGGTATACGCAACGGTTTGGGCTGTACCATGTCAATTACGATACACAGGAGCGCACACTGAAAGAAAGTGGAAAATTGTATGCTGATTATGCCACTGGTACTGTCATGCCGCAAGTCGTCATACTCGCAGGTGGACTGGGAACTAGACTGGGTGAGTTGTCAAAAACAATTCCAAAGTCATTGATTTCCGTCTCTGGTAAGCCCATGCTATCCCACATATTGGAATGGGCAGCAGGTCAAGGTTGCCGTCGTGCTGTGATCTTAACGGGTCATTTAGGAGACCAATTTGAAGGATTCAAGCACGAGGGCATGAATCTGACATTTGTGCAAGAGCCTGAGCAAATGGGAACAGGTGGTGCTCTATTGAACGCCATTGACTATCTTGAGGACGAATTCATTTTGCTATGGGGTGATGATTACCATCCTGTCAATTATCGACGACTCTACGCAGCACACAAAGAACATGGGCAATCATTGACCATGACTGTGATTCAATCCGATCAACTGATCAATCTACGACATGAAAATGGTAACGTCGTTGAATATTCAAAATCTGAGATTTCTGACACTTTCAACGGCTATGAAGCGGGTACAAGTGTTGTCAATAAATCAGTCCTTGTGTCGTTCGGTAAGTCGAAAATTTGGAGTTGGGAGGAAACCGTGTATCCACAATTGTCAGGAAAAATACACGCTCATATTGATGAAACACCATTTTGGGACATGGGTACACCCGAACGATTAGAAAGATTAGAGGAATTCTTCGATAATCGCAGGTCCTGATGAAATGACTGGAATCGCTTCAGGTAATACATGGCCATCTTCAACAAGGACTAGAATCATTCCACCGAATCCCCCACCCATCATACGTGCACCGAGTACACCATCGGTTTGTTGTAGTCCCCTGACTTTTTCATCAATTGCAGGTAGACTCACCCCAAGTTGCTGCAATGATTTGTGGGATTGATTGATTAAATCACCCAATTCCTTGGAATTTGCATTGAGTGATTGAATGACCCTCTGGTTTTCTTCGGACACATGCTTCATTTGATAGATGGATTCGAATCCATATTCTGTACTGGATAGTGTACGATGAATTTGGGAATCATACAACTTGAATTGCCAAGAAAGTGGCAACTCAATCCATTCAATCGAATGTGTACTAAAATCAATCAATGTCGCATGATCTTTTTTCGCAAATATCATCGCCATTTGATCGAGTAATCCACATTTCGTACCCAACACTTGATGCTCGATACGCTGTGCTAAATGACAAGTGTCCATTGTACCAGTCTCGCCAGATACACATAATGCAATGGCGACACACAATGCCGCGGAAGAAGACATGCCTTTACCGATTGGAATGTTACTATCGATGGATAATTCAGCCGGAGGGCCTCCTGCAGCAGCCCATAATTCAACAACAGTGGGGTGGCCGATGTATTCAGTCGCTGAAAAATCAACCTCCAGTACCAACCTTTCCTGAATTGCAAATGGCAGGGCAAATCCCCCAGAGTAATCGGTGTGCTCACCAATGATATTGACACGTGCGGGAACCGTAGCACGACGTCTCATCAAAACCACTCAAGTTTGGAGAGGTGGGGGGGCCGGAAATTCACTGAAATTTGGAGCCACATTCGGAGTTTCCAATAAATTGTAATCTGAATCACGCCGGATTGGTTCAAAACCAGCACGCCTTACAGCCTCCTGTAATTCGACTTCAAGCGCACAAGTCTTGTCTGTACCGGAAGCTGAAACGACATTTTCTTCCATCATCGTGGAACCAATGTCATCCGCACCACCAAACAATGCCATTTGAGCAATATCTAGACCCATGGTTGGCCATGAACCCTGTATATGGCGAATGTTATCGAAAAACAGACGCGAAATCGCGACATGTCGCAAGTATTCAGTTGGACCTGCACCTAATTGTTGTTTATTCTGTCCTCGATTTCTGCGACCAAACACATTGGTCTCCAGTTGGACCGGCCATGCGATGAATGAGGTGAAGCCAGTCCATCCATTCTCATGCGCTTGATCTTGCAATTGTCGAATCCGGTCCATATGTTGAACGCGATGCAATTCAGACTCTCCAAATCCAAACACATTGGTGGCCGATGTAGTGAGGTCAAGTGATTGGGCTTCATGCATGACACGAAGCCAGTTTTCGGCGCTTCCCTTTTTTGGAGATATATCTAGACGGACATCGTCGACAAGCATCTCTGCACCACCACCTGGAAGGCCATGCATTCCAGCATTCTTGAGTTCTGTAAGAACTTCGAGTGTAGATAGACCACAAACATCAGCAATACCTTCGATTTCAATTGGAGAAAAACAATCCAATGCAATCGAAGGGTGATGTTCTCGTAAGTATTGAATCAATTCCGTATACCAACTCAGAGGCAAGTCAGGATTGACGCCACCTTGCATCAATACACGCACGCCTTCAACATCTTCCAACTCTCTGAATCGAGTCGAAATTTGCTCAAATGTTTGTGTGTAAGTCTCTTCGTGACCAGGAGGACGATAGAACGAACAGAACTGACAGTTGATTGTGCACACGTTCGTATAGTTCACATTACGATCAATCATGTAGGTGACTTCATTACCTGGGTTCACAATTCGCCTGCGCTCAAGAGCTGCACTACGCAGGAGATTGAAATCAGCATTTTCGTACAATTCAGTAGCATCCTCAACCGTTAGGCGTGGGGGGGATGGCCCTCGCTGTTGTTTGAGAATTTCTTGCCACATTCAAATCCCTCAATTGTTGCCAACTAAGGCCTCAATATCTGCAACTTCCTTAGGGCATTTGGAAGTTAGTACGACGGGACCATTAGTAGTGATGAGCACATCGTCTTCAATACGAATCCCGATCCCTGCCCACTTGGGGTCGATCTCAATGTCTTCTCGCCATGCACCAAAGTACAACCCTGGTTCGATGGTCAGTACCATCCCCGGTGTGAGGATGCGCTCTGGACCTTCATCGCCTTGGCGACCTCCGCCTACATCGTGGACATCTAGACCTAGCAAATGACCCGTTCCATGCATGAAAAATTGGCGATACGGGCCATTGTAGTCGTCCCCTAATGCCTCTTCAAGCGAACAATTCAAGATCCCCAAATCAATCAAACCTTGCGCTAAAACACGAGATGTCGCATGATGCATCGCACTCCAAGGCACTCCCACTTGGCAAGCGTCAATACCTGCGATTTGTGCCTTGAGTACCAACTCGTAGATTGCCCTCTGTGCTTCTGTAAATTTACCGCTCACTGGGAATGTTCGTGTTATGTCACTTGCATATCCATCAACTTCGCAACCCGCGTCGATCAGAACGACGTCTCCCTCTTTCGTAGCATCGCTATTTTCATTGTAATGTAGAATGGTGGCATTGTCTCCACTGCCAACAATGCTCGGATAAGCCCATTCAGACTTGTGATACAAGAAACAGCCCTCAATGATTGATTGTAACTGCCACTCACCCATCCCGGATTTACACTCCCGCATGGCTTCAATATGGGCAAAAGCAGCCAAATCTGCTGCATATTGCATGAGGGCGATTTCGGCATCAGATTTGGTTACACGCATGTCGTCAAGTATAGTACAAGGGTCGAGTATTTCATCAAATGTTTTGCCAACCAATTC
>CETU01046742.1_pt1 | contig 16680 bp, 15 predicted proteins | sample 356531 | NCBI WGS metagenome assembly CETU01 (sample SAMEA2623488, study PRJEB7988) | marine metagenome | isolation source: saline water (ENVO:00002010), including
CGCGCAAAGCACCCGGCGCGACCGCGACAGGTTGTGCAGAGCTTCCCAAGGTGGTTGGCTACGCCGCCTCGATAGCGCGGCGCATCTCCGCGATCGTGCTCGCGTAATCATCGGTGCCGAATATGGCCGAGCCCGCCACGAAGGTATCTGCGCCGGCGGCGTAGATATCGGCGATGTTCGCAGCTTTCACGCCACCGTCGACCTCGATGCGGATCTCGCGATCGGTATCGGCCACGACCATATCCACAATGTCGCGGGCCTCGGCGATCTTGCCCAGCGATTCATTGATGAACGACTGGCCGCCAAAGCCCGGGTTCACCGACATGATCTGAATGATGTCGATCTTGTCGAGCACGTATTTAAGCCACTCCAGGGATGTGGCCGGGTTGAAGACCAGGCCCGTCTTGCAGCCCAGATCACGCGCGAGCGCCAGACTGCGATCCACGTGGCGGGTGGCCTCCGGATGGAAGGTGATCGAGGCCGCGCCTGCCTCGGCAAAGCCGCGGATGAGCTCATCGACCGGCTCGCACATCAGATGGACGTCGATGGGAATGCCGGGCCTTGAGGTAGCCAGCCGCTTGGCCAGGGCCGCGCACACCGGCGGGCCGAAGGTCAGGTTCGGCACATAGTGGTTATCCATGACGTCGAAATGGATCCACTCCGCTCCCGCATCGATGACGGCCTCGCATTCTTCGCCGAGCCGGGTCATATCAGCAGACAGGATCGAGGGGGCGATGATCGGCGCAAAAGGAGAGCGGGCCATGGGTCACCAAAAGCGGGGGCGATAGAGCGCCAACGCTCGGCCAAACCCGCGGCCGCGTCAAGCCGGCGCTGATAGAATGCGCGCCGGTTTACGACACGCGCCATCGATAAAGGGCACCGATATGGCCGATACGCTGTTTCAGTCAGAACTCCAGTCTCTGCCGCTGGTCATGCGCGGCAAGGTGCGCGATGTCTATGGCCTGGGCGCCGATCATCTGTTGATCGTGGCCACCGATCGGCTGTCGGCATTTGACGTGATCCTGCCCGATCCGATTCCGGGCAAGGGGCGCGTGCTGACCGAGGTGTCCAACTTCTGGTTTGCGCATTTCGCCGGCACCGTGGCCGATCAGCGTGCCGACATCGCGCTCGAGGACGTGCTTACCGCCGAGGAAATTGCCCAGGTCGACGGCCGTGCGGTCATCGTCAAACGCCTGGACGCACTGCCGGTAGAGGCCGTGGTGCGCGGTTACGTCGTCGGCTCGGGCTGGAAAGATTATCAGGCCACGGGAGCGATCTCCGGCATTGAGCTGCCCGCCGGCCTGCGTCAAGCTGAGCAGCTGGCCGAGCCGATTTTCACGCCGGCGACCAAGGCCGAGGCCGGCGATCATGATGTGACGATCGCGTTCTCGCAGATGGCCGACATCGTCGGCCGCGAGCGCGCCGAGGAGATCCGCAACGTCTCGATGGCGCTCTATACCCGGGCCGCGGCTTACGCTGCCGAGCGCGGCATTTTGATTGCCGATACCAAATTCGAGTTCGGCGTGGACGAACACGGCACGCTCACGCTGATCGACGAGGCGTTGACGCCGGATTCCTCGCGTTTCTGGCCGGCCGATGCCTACGAGATCGGCACCAGCCCGGCCAGCTTCGACAAGCAGTTCGTGCGCGATTACCTAGAAACGCTCGACTGGGACAAGACCGCCCCCGGCCCGCGCCTGCCGCAGGCCGTAATCGACAACACGGCCGCCAAGTACGCCGAGGCGCGCGACCGGTTGATCTCCTAGGCCCTATTAACACGTCGCATGCGGGACGTGTTAACAGACCCCAAGCCGGCGCCGCTAACCGTTGTCTTTGGTCTTGGCTGCCGGGGCTTTTTTCAGGGCGGCATCAAGATCGGCGATCACGCGGTTGTAGTTCGTGGCCCGGTTTTTCAGCGCCAGAAAGACCGCATAGCCATAGGGTTTGACGTCTTCCGGGCCGCCGCGTTTTTTCAGATCAGCGCCGTGGTCGATGATATAGGCCAGCATCTTCGGGTCGTTACGCTGGATGGCGAACAACAGCGGCGTGAGGTGCTCCGACGACTCGCGCGGGTCCTTGGCGTCGATATCACCGCCGTGGGCTAGATAGTAGTCGCCGCAGGCGTAGGGATCGCCCTTGAGCGCGCTTTCTTTGTTCAGAATGGCGACCAGGCCGCCCTGTTTGGCCAGGGCAGCGGTGGCGCTGGCATCAGCTTTGTCACTCGCCGCGCGCCGGCAATACGCCAGAACCGGATCTTCTGCCGATTTTTCAGGCTTGGCCTTGGGCGCCTCCTCGGCCGGGCGCTTTTTCGGCTCCGGTGTTTGTGGCTTGTTGGGCGCGGCCGGCTCGGATTTTTCGCCCGCGCTGTTGTCGGCGACCGGCGCCGGGCGGTGTTGTGTCTGCCAGATGAGGCCGGCGCCAATCACGACGACGAGCAGGGCGATGCCGGCAACTACGATCTTCTTCATGGGGGATGGCCCTAGTCGCGGCGGTGGCCGAACAGCTGGTCGAGCTTGTCCTCGAACTGGTGATAGCCCAGGTGGTCGTAGAGTTCCTGGCGGGTCTGCATGGATTCCAGCGCCGGTTTTTGTGTGCCGTGCTCACGGATGGTGGCGTAGACATCCAGGGCCGCGTCGGCCATCGCCCGCGAGGCCGACAGCGGATACAGCACCATGGCCACGCCCTGGTCGGCCAGTTGATCGGTGGTATAGAGATCCGTAGCGCCGAACTCGGTGATATTGGCCAGTACCGGGGCGCCCAGGTCGGTAAAGCGCTTGTACATGGCAAGGTCCGTCATGGCCTCGGCAAAGACATAATCCGCGCCGGCCTCGATACAGGCTGCGGCGCGTTCTACCGCGGCCTCCAGGCCGTCCACGGCCAGGGCATCGGTGCGGGCCATGATCTTCATCTCGGAGCGGGCATCCACCGCGGCGGTGACGCGGTCGACCATTTCCGCCTGCGAAACAATCGCCTTGCCCGGCCGATGCCCGCAGCGTTTTTCGGCCACCTGGTCTTCGATATGCACGGCCGCAGCACCCGCGCGTTCCATGTGCTTGACCGAGCGTTCGATATTGAACGCACTGCCCCAGCCGGTATCGATATCTACCAGCAGCGGCGCGTCGGTGGCATAGGTGATACGCGAGACGTCCTCGAGCACGTCGTTCATGGTGGTCATGCCGAGATCGGGCAGGCCATACGACCAGTTGGCTACGCCACCGCCCGACAGATAGAGCGCGCGAAAGCCGGAATGCTCGGCCAGCATGGCCGAATAGGCGTTGATCGCACCCACGATCTGCAGCGGGCTTTCTTCGGCCAGGGCAGCGGCAAAGCGCTGGGGCGCAGATAAGGACATACCAAACTCCAGAAAGTATCGACTAGCTCAGCCAGCGGACCGAGAACCGAATGAACCAGCGTGTAAACGCGTTATAGGGCGGGCGAAACAGAAACGCCAGCGAGAACCGATCTTGCAGCACCGAGCGCTCATGTGAAAACGCCTTGAAACCGGCGTGCCCGTGGCTGTTGCCGATGCCGGAGTTATTCACGCCGCCAAACGGCAGCTGGCCGTGCAGAAAATGCAGCATGGCGGTGTTGATGCAGGTGCCGCCGGCGCTGGTGGTGGCCACCACCTGATCAATCACGCCCTGATCCTTGGCATAAATATAAAGGGCGAGCGGCTTGGGCCGGGCGTTGATGCGGGCGATGGCAGCGTCGAGATCACGATACGTCAGGATCGGCAGCAGCGGGCCAAAGATCTCTTCTTCCATGATGCGCGCATCGTCGCCCACGTCGGTAAGCAGCGTCGGGGCGACATAGCGGTCGTCGTTGGCTGGCACGTCACCGGTGGCCAGCTGTGCCCCGCGCTCGCGGGCATCATCCAGCAGGCCACGCACGCGCTCGTAGTGGCGCTGGTTGACGATTCGGCAGTAGTCGCCGTTGGCCGCGCGGCCCTCAGTCTTGCCGTAGAGCTTGTCCAGCGCGTTGATGCATTCCTCGACAAAGGCCTGGCGCACGTCTTCGTGCACATAGACATAGTCCGGGGCGATACACGTCTGGCCGTTGTTGGCGAACTTGCCCCACACCAGCGTGCGGGCGGCATTGGTCAGGTTGGCCGAGGCATCGACGATGACCGGCGACTTGCCGCCGAGCTCCAGGGTGATCGAGCTCAAGTGCTCGGCCGCGGCCCGCATGACGATCTTGCCCACGGCCGGTGAGCCGGTGAAAAACATATGATCGAACGGCAGGGCCAGCAACGATTGAGAGGTTTCCACCGCGCCTTGCACCACGGCCACCTCGGTCTCGTCGAACAGCTCGCCGATCATTTCGGCCATCAGCTGGGCGCAGTTCGGGGTCAGCTCCGAGGGCTTCAAGATGACGGTGTTACCGGCCGCAATAGCCGATACCAGCGGGCCGAAGCTGAGATTGATGGGGTAGTTCCAGGGCGAGATGATCAAGCAGCGCCCACGGGGCTCGTTGATCACCCGGGCGCTGGTGCCGAGCATCAGCAGGGTCGGGCGCTTGCGCTCGGGTTTCATCCAGGACTTGAGCTTGCGCATGGCGTGATGCGCTTCCTCGACCACCGGCAGGATCTCGGTGACCTCAACCTCGGCGGCCGGCTTGGCAAAGTCCGCATGGCAGGCGGCCATGATGTCCTCGCGGCGCTCGAACATCAGCGCCCGCAGCCGCTTGAGCTTGGCAATCCGCTCGCGCGCGCTGGAGCGGCGCAGGGTCATGGCGGTGTCGAGCTGGGCGTCGAACAGGCGTTTGATTTCGGCGCTGTCGGTCTCGCCGGGCGAATGGGCCGGGCCGTGGGGGGCCGCGTTCGTGTCGGGCGTATCGGCTGGAGCAGTCGCGCTCATAAGTCCTCCGGGCAGCGTGCCCTCGCTTGTTTCCACGGTTTTGTGCCGGTAGCCGGCTTGTTATAGACGCGGGTTATGGGTGCTCGCCGCCGGCGGTTAGATATGGCCTGCAGCGAGTTTTTTGGCAAGCCCGTCGATCAAAGAGCTATCGCGGGCATAAGAAGTAAAGAACATGTGTGCGAACAGGCCCACCAGGGCATGGTGATCGGCCGGCTGGCGCTCGCCCAGCGGCAAGACGATCGCCTCGACCTGGGCGATGAAGGCATCGGCCACCCGCTCGGCCGGTAGCGGCAGCGCCAGGGCGCCGTCGTCAACCGCGGCCTGCAGGATCTGGGCGGTGGCGCCGCGCGCCATGGCTTCGAAATCGCGCTGTACGGCCAGGGCTTCGTCGACCGGGGCCGTCGCCGGGCGCAGCCAGAAACCGGCCACGCCGTGGGCCACACGCGGATCGGCCAGCAAATCCTCCAGCCCCTCGAATGCGGCCAGAATCTGGTGCGCCGGCTGATCCTCGCGCAGCGCTGCAGCAAACACATGGGCCTCGAACAGCCCGACCATGTCGCGCATGCAGTCGGCATAGAGCGCCTGCTTGCTCTCGTAGTGCCAGTACAGGCCGGCCTTGGTCAGCCCGCACTCGCGCGCCAGATGGGTCATGGACACGCCGTCGTAGCCGAACCGGCCAAACAGCGTAAACGCAGTCCGGCGGACAACGTCGGCCGACGCAGAAGCGGTTTCGGTGGCAGGGGCTAGTGACACAGGCCGTTCATCAGGAAAAGATGGGTTGTTTGATTTAAGACTATCACGAGGCGGTGTTGACCGATCGGTCGGTCAGGCAGTAAGTTACATCCGTCGGTGTAAACTATACAGCGATCAGTGAAGATCGCGCGGAGGAGATTATGTCCACCCCTGAAATGACGCTTGAAGAAGCGCGGGCCTACGACAAGAAGCGATGGCTGTGGCCCATGGGCTTTGGCATCGTGATTCTGGTTGGCGCGGCAACGGTGGTCGGTTGGTTGTACGACATTACCTGGATGATGTTTGCCGGACCCATCGTGGTGTATGGCCTGGTGCCGCTGCTTGATTTCATCATCGGCAAGGACAGCACGAACCCGCCGGAGCGCGTGCTGGATATCCTCGAAGACGACCCCTACTACCGGCGCTCGACGTATGTCTTCGTGGTGGTGCAGTTCTTATTCACCATCGGCGCAGCGGGCATCATCGGCCTGGGCGGGCTGTCATTCGTCCAGGCGCTGGGCGTGACCCTGACGCTGGGCATGCTGTCGGGCATTGCGATCAACACCGCGCATGAGCTGGGCCACAAGAACACCAAGCTGGAAAGCTGGCTGGCCAAGATTGCGCTGGCGCCGGTGGCTTATGGCCACTTCTATGTCGAACATAACTACGGCCACCACGCCAACGTGGCCACGCCGGAAGACCCGGCCAGCGCGCGCATGGGCGAGAGCTTCTGGACCTTCCTGTGGCGCACCATGGGCGGGAGTGCCAAGTCGGCGGTTCGGGTCGAGACCGCGCGTCTCAAGCGCAAGGGCCGCGGCTTCTGGACGTGGCGCAACGAGCTGCTTCAGTCCTGGGGCATGAGCGTGGTGTTCTTCGTGGGCCTGACTGCGCTGTTCGGCTGGAAGGTGTTGCCGTTCTTGATCGTGCAGGCGTTCATTGGCGCCTCACTGCTGGAGTCGGTGAACTACTGCGAGCATTACGGCCTGCTGCGCAAGAAGCGCGACAACGGCCGCTATGAGCGCTGTCGTCCGGAGCATTCGTGGAACAACGATCACATCGTGACCAATATCTTCTTGTTCCATCTGCAGCGTCATTCGGATCACCACGCGCATCCGACCCGTCGCTACCAGTCGCTGCGTCATTTTGACGAAGCGCCGGAACTGCCCACCGGCTACGCCGGCATGATCGTGCTGTCCTATTTCCCGCCGCTGTGGCGCAAGGTCATGGACAAGCGGGTTGTGGCCCACTACGACGGGGATATTCGCCAGGCCAACCTGCAGCCCAGCAAGAAAGCCAAACTGCTGGCCAAGTATCCGCCGCCGAACGCGGCTGCAACGGCCTAGGCGCGTCGCACGTAGGAATACGCATCGCGGCTGATCAAGACTCTGTTAGCCTTGAACCGCCAGAACGGGCGCTGTATCCGCAGCGCCCGTTTTGTATGATCAAATGCAAGAACATGTCTCAGGAACACGTTATGAAGAAATGGCAGTGCATCGTCTGCGGCTTTGAATACGACGAAGCAGAAGGCATGCCCGACGAAGGCATCGAAGCCGGGACCAAGTGGGATGACATCCCCGACGACTGGACCTGCCCGGATTGCGGCGCGCCCAAGGACGACTTCGAAATGATGGAAGTCGAATAAGCGATCCGCTCGCCGGCCCCGGCTGCCCCTTGGCGGGCCCGGGGTCACTACGCCGGGGCAGCGGTCACACGCTGCCCTATCGATTGTCGATTAACGAGACATCATGGATCCGATCATCATCATCGGCACCGGTCTGGCCGGCTACAGCGTGGCCCGAGAGCTGCGTAAGCACGACAAGGAAAAACCTGTCGTAATGATCACGCGCGACGACGGCGCGAGCTACTACAAGCCCGATATCTCCGAGGCCAAGACGAAAGACAAGCACCCCTCGGATCTGGTCCAGAAAACGGCTGCGGAAATGGCCGAAATGCTGGACGTCACGGTGCGCACCCACGAGCAGGTCGACACGATCCAGCCCGAAGCCCACCAGATTCAGTTGGGCGAAGAAACGCTCACCTACGACAAGCTGGTGCTGGCCTGGGGCGCGGATACCATCACCCTCAATCTGGGCGGTGATGCAGCCGAAGACGTACATAAAATCAACGGCCTGCAGGAATACCGGACGTTTCGTGACAACCTGGACGCCGATGCCGAAGTGGCGATTCTGGGCGCCGGGCTCATCGGCTGCGAATTTGCCAACGATCTGATCCAGTCCGGGCACAAGGTCAGCGTGGCCGACCCGTCCCAGTGGCCGCTGGCGCAGCTGGTGCCCGAGGACGCCGGCAAGGCGGTCAAGAAAGCGCTGGCCGAGGCCGGTGTGGAATGGCATCTGGGTCACGCGGCCACGGGCGTCATGCACGGCGACAACGGCCGTTACCAAGTAGAGCTGGACAACGACGACACGATCGAGGCCGATATCGTGCTGTCGGCCGTCGGCCTGAAAGCCGGCATTACGCTGGCAGAAAAAGCCGGGCTGGCGGTCGACAAGGGCATCAAGGTGGATCGCACGCTGCGTACCTCCGATGCCGATATCTATGCGCTTGGCGACTGTGCCGAGGTCGACGGGATCTGGCGCCCGTATGTGGCACCGCTCATGCAGTGCGCGCGTACGCTGGGCAAGACGCTGGCCGGCGGCGAGAACGACGAGCCGGGCCAGGTGAGCTACCCGACCCTGCCGATCATGGTCAAAACCCATCTCTGCCCGGTCATTGCCTATCCGCCGGCCGAGCGACACGGCCAGTGGCAGGTCGAGGCCGACGGCCTGGATATCGAAGCCCGCTACGTCAACGACGAGGGCGAGCTGCTGGGGTTTGTGCTCACCGGTGAGGCCACCAAGAAACGCAAGGACTATCTCAAGGACGCACCGCCGATCATGTCGTGATCGCCGGTTGCGTGATCCGGGCCAAGCTAGGCCCGGGCTGACACGCCAGAGCCCGCGTAGGCTGTCGTCCTACGCGGGCTTTTTCGTGTCGCCTTCGGCGCGGGCCAACGCGGCCAGCCGCTCGCCGGCCCAGCGTGCCCCCTTGATGTTGCCGGCCATGGGGCCCAGCTGCAGGCTGGCCGGGCGGCCCGTAACATGCAGGCCCGACGCCAATTGCAGGTCGCTGTCGATGAGCGCATGACCGTAGCCGTCGGTCTGGCCGCCGGTGGCCTCCAGAGCCTGGCCGAGCAGGGACGAAGGGGCCGGCTCGGCAGCAAACCCGGTCGCCAGAATCACCCGCGGGGCGTCCAGCACCCGGCCGTCGGCCAGGTGGAGCTCGCTGCGGCGATAAGCCACCGGCGTGGCCTGTATCCAGTCGATATCACCGGCGGCCAGCGCGGCCGTGATCTGGCTGTGGATATCCGGCGGCAGTGTACCAGGCCGACGTGCCGCGGCCAGCAGGGCGGTGCGTTCGTTAACGCCGGCGGCCAGAAACGGGCGCATGCCCAGCGGTCCGGCATAGCGGGGCTCGGAGTCGAAATCCGCCGGCTCGGGCGCCCGGCGGGTCAGCCAGGCCACGCGGTGGCCTTCGTCGCGGGCCCGCAGCGCCAGTTGGGCCCCGGTGATGCCCCCGCCCACCACGATAGTGGGCTGTTTCGGCTTGCCCAGCTTGAATTCGCGGTCGAAGACATGTTCACAGGCAGCCAGCCCCGGGGGCCGATAAACCGCGCCCGGACCGCTGGCCAGCACCACATGGCAGGCGGCCAGGCGCTGACCGTCGGCCAGCTGCACCTGCCAGCGTTTGCCGTCACGAGTCAGCTGCTCGGCCTGCTGTCTGATGTGCTCAAGGCAGGCCAGCTCGGCCTCGGCCAGGGCATTGAACAGCGCCAGCGACGGGCGCCGGTAGTAGCCCAGCGTGTGCCGCCGGTCGTAGCCGCCCGCCGCGATGAAATCGTGCAGGCTGCGGCGGTGTCGCCCCAGGTGATGGGCGTTGGAGGAGCGCAGAAACGTCATGCCGGTGGCCGCAGCGCGCCGTCGCCAGGCCTGCATGGGGGCTTCCGGGTCGACCAGGGTAATCGACAGACTCGGATCAGCCGCGGCCAGCGCGCTGCCGATGAAACGACCCTGCGGACCGGCGCCGATGATCAGCCAGTCGTGCGGGCGGGCCATGCCTAGCCCATCTGGCGCAGCTGCGCGCCGGTAACCAGCCAGCGCAGCGTGCCGGTGCCGCCCTCGGGCGCGCCGGGAAATTCCAGGAGAGCCGCACCGGCGCGCTTGAACGCCAGCAGCCGGTCACGCTTGCGGGTCAGGCTCCACGAGACCCAGGTGGCCAGGTCCGGCTCATGGCCCACCAGCACCACGCGGCGCTCGCCAAAATGGGTATGCAGCCAGCCGTCCAGGGCGCTCATATCCACCGGCGGGGCCAGCACGTCGGCTTGGTCGACCGGCGCATCGTCGAGATAGGGCGCGATGAGGGCAGCCGTCTGGCGCGCGCGCAGCAGCGGACTGGTGAGGATATCGTCGACCGGCATATCCGCCAGCAGCGCCCGCAGGCCCATCGCGGCCGCCCGCGTGGCCCGCTCGCCGTGGGCGGTCAGCGGGCGCTCGGCGTCAGACAGGCCCATGCCGTGGGCGGTGGCTGCGTCGAGCGCTATGCCGTGGCGAATCACAATAATGTCCATGCCGGCGATTGTGGCGTGTTCGACGCCTCGCGGCTACTCCGCAAGCGCCCTGGGCACGAGCTCGGGCGCGCGCTGTGCTGCCGTGCTATCGAGGTGATCATCGTTTTAGGAATTTTTCATCGTCGGCGCCTGTCGACCGGCCAAGGCCAGAGAAAGCCTTGTCCAGACAGGCGGCAACCCGATTCAGGCGGTGCCAAGAGCGCCGACCGGCCACGGCCACGAGATATCGCCCCAGACACAACACCTGTGTCGTCGGCGGCCAAGCCCGCCAGCCGGGCCGGGCCGTCGCAAAGCCTTTATTGATGCGCGGCGCTGGGGTTATCCACCGGCGTTATCCACAATGTTGTGCACTGCGAGATTTAGCGCAAAGCACAACATGTAGTAATCAATGCGATAAAATAGGGGCGTTGACCACAGCATCTAGTAGGGTATTGTTTGCGCAGAAAGCCCGATGCGGGCCTTAAAAAGCGCCGGCCGGGCAAGGTCTACAGCGCTAGGCACACGGGGCGCCACTCATCGTCACGGGAGCAGACATGGCAGACACACAGGTATCCGAGCGCGCGGAACACGTTTCGCACACCAGCGGCGAGCCGAGTCAGGGCGCGTCCCTGGCGGCCACGCAGCCGGGCTCGCACAAGGTCATCCGTCGTAACGGCAAGGTCACGCCCTTTGATGCCTCCAAGATCGAGCTGGCCGTCACCAAGGCCTTCATCGACGTGGAAGGCCAGCAGGGGGCGGCCTCCTCGCGCATCCGCCAGACCGTGAAGAACATCACCGAGCAGGTGGTTCAGGGCGTCACCCGCAGCCTGCCGGGCGGCGGCGCTGTGCATATCGAAGACATCCAGGACTACGTCGAGCTGGCGCTCATGCGCTCGGGCGAGCACAAGGTGGCCCGCTCCTACGTGCTCTACCGTGAAGAGCGTGCCCACGAGCGCGCAGCCAAGACCGCCGAAGGCGGCCAGGACGTTGCCGCAGCCCCGGCCAGTGATATCCAGGTCAGCTTCAAGAACGGCACCACGGCCGAGCTGGATCGTGACCGTCTGCAGCGCGTGATCGCCGAGGCCTGTGAAGGCATCGACGGCGTGAACGCACAGACCGTGTTCGACGACACGCTGAAAAACGCCTACGACGGCATCACCGAAGACGAGCTGTCCACCGCTCTCATCCTGTCGGCCCGTCAGCGCCTGGAAGCCGAGCCCAACTACGGCGCCACGGCCGCGCGTCTGCTCATGGACAAGCTCCGCCATGAAGCGCTGACGTTTTTGGCCGACGGTCAGGTGGAGTACGCCACGCACGCCGAGATGCGCGAGCAGTACGCCACCTACTTCGCCAACTATATCCATCGCGCGGTGCACCACGAGCTGCTGGACCCGCGTCTGGCCGAGTACGACCTCGAGCAGCTGGGTAACGCCCTGATCGCCGATCGCGATCTGGAGTTCACCTATCTGGGCCTGCAGACGCTCTACGATCGTTACTTCATCCATCACGAGGCCACCCGCTTCGAGCTGCCGCAGGCGTTCTACATGCGCGTGGCCATGGGCCTGGCGATCAACGAGATCGAGCGCGAAGAAAAAGCCATCGAGTTCTACAAGCTGCTCTCCTCGTTCGATTTCATGAGCAGCACGCCCACGCTGTTCAACTCGGGCACGCTGCGCCCGCAGCTCTCGAGCTGTTATCTGACCTCGGTCGATGACGATCTGCACGGCATCTACGAGGCGGTGCAGGACAACGCGCTGCTGTCCAAATTCGCCGGCGGTCTGGGCAACGACTGGACGCCGGTACGCGCCATGGGCGCCCATATCAAGGGCACCAACGGCAAGAGCCAGGGCGTGGTGCCGTTCCTGAAGGTCGTCAACGACACGGCCGTGGCCGTGAACCAGGGCGGCAAGCGCAAGGGCGCGGTCTGTGCCTATCTCGAGTCCTGGCACAAGGACATCGAGGAATTTCTCGACCTGCGCAAGAACACCGGCGACGATCGTCGGCGCTGCCACGACATGAACACCGCGAACTGGATCCCGGATCTGTTCGTCAAGCGTGTCCTGAACGACGAGCCCTGGACCCTGTTTTCGCCCAACGACGTGCCCGAGCTGCACGATCTGACCGGGCGTGCCTTCCAGGAAGCCTACGAGGCCTACGAGCGCAAGGCTGAGCGCGGCGAGATCACGAACTACAAGACCATCCAGGCCGTCACTCTGTGGCGCAAGATGCTGTCCATGCTGTTCGAGACGGGCCATCCGTGGTTCACGTTCAAGGACCCGTGCAACCTGCGCAGCCCGCAGCAGCACAAGGGCGTCGTGCACAGCTCCAACCTGTGCACCGAGATCACGCTCAACACCGAGCCGGGCAAGGAGATCGCGGTCTGCAATCTGGGGTCGATCAACCTGCCGCAGCATATCGAGAACGGTGTCCTTAACACCGACAAGCTGCAGGCCACGATCAACACTGCCATGCGCATGCTCGATAACGTCATCGAGTACAACTATTACAGCGTGAAGACCGCGCGAGACTCCAACCTGCGTCATCGCCCCGTAGGCATGGGCCTTATGGGCTTCCAGGACGCCCTCTACAAGCTGAAACTGCCCTACGAATCCGACCAGGCCGTCGAGTTTGCCGATCGCTCCATGGAGCAGATCAGCTACTACGCCATCCAGGCCTCGACCAATCTGGCCGAAGAGCGCGGCGCCTACAGCACGTTCCAGGGCAGCCTCTGGGATCAAGGCGTTCTGCCGATCGATTCCATCAAGCTGCTGCGTGAAAACCGCGGCGCGGAATATCTCGAGCAGGACGAGAGCCAGACGCTGGATTGGGAAACCCTGCGGGCCCGCGTCAAATCCGTGGGCATGCGCAACTCCAACTGCATGGCCATCGCCCCCACGGCGACCATCGCCAACATCACGGGCGTGAGCCAGTCCATCGAGCCGACGTATCAGAACCTGTACGTCAAATCGAACCTGTCGGGCGAGTTCACCGTGGTCAACCCGTATCTGGTCGATGACTTGAAGGAACGCGGCCTGTGGGATCAGGTCATGGCCAACGACCTGAAATACTACGACGGCTCCGTGCAGGCCATCGATCGCATCCCGGACGAGCTCAAGGTGCTCTACAAGTGCGCCTTTGAGATCGACCCGCGCTGGCTGGTCGAGTCCGGCTCGCGTCGCCAGAAATGGCTGGACCAGGCCCAGAGCCTGAACCTCTACATGGCCGAGCCCTCGGGCCGCAAGCTGGACGAGCTTTACAAGTTCGCCTGGAAGAAAGGCCTCAAGACCACGTACTACCTGCGCACCATGGGCGCCACGCATACCGAGAAATCCACCATCTCGGATCATCGCCTCAACGCCGTGGCCAACGGCGGCAAGGGCTCCGGCGGCGGCCACGTGGCCGGCGGCTCAAATGGCGGTAGCCCGGCTGCCGGCAGCAACGGCGGCGCCACCAACGGCCAAACGGCCAACGGCGCCAGCGCAGCACCCGCGGCCAGCGCGAAAAGCCCGGCCCCGGCCGCCGCACCCGTCGCCCCGATGGCCTGTGCCATCGACGATCCGGACTGCGAGGCCTGCCAGTAGCGCGCCCGATGCCGGGCGGCGGCGCCTAAGGCGCGCCGTCGTCCAGCCGCCAACGAACATCGTATTTAACGAAAGACTCGAACAAGGACACCGTCATGCTCGACTTCGAAGACACCCCGCGACAGGGCACCCCGAGCAACCCGGGCGCCTCGACCAATCCCAACCCGGCCGGCGCCACGCCTGACCCGCACGCGCTGGACAAGCAGCCCGAAACTCCGCAACAGGCCGACGACGGCGAAGCCGTCACCGGCCTGGAACAGGTCGAGCTCGGCGGTAATCGGGTCTCGGTAGATGAAAAGGCCATCATCAACTGCCGCGCCGACGTGAACCAGCTCGTGCCCTTCAAGTACACCTGGGCCTGGGAAAAGTACTTGAACGCCTGCGCCAACCACTGGATGCCGCAGGAAGTGAACATGGCCGCGGACATCGCCACCTGGCAAGACCCCAACGGCCTCACCGACGACGAGCGCATGATCCTCAAGCGTGGATTCGGCTTCTTCTCGTCCTCCGAGTCGCTGGTGGCCAACAACCTGGTGCTGGGCATCTACAAGCACCTCACCAACCCCGAATGCCGCCAGTACCTGCTGCGCCAGGCCTTCGAGGAAGCCGTGCACGGCCACTGCTTCCAGTACATCGTTGAATCGCTGAACCTCGACGAAGGCGAGATCTTCAACATGTACCGCGAGCTGCCCAGCGTGCACAACAAGGCCTCCTGGGCCATGCAGTTCACGCAGTCGCTCTCGGACCCGGACTTCAAGACCGGCACCCCCGAAAACGACCAGATCTTCCTGCGGGATCTCATCGCCTTCTACTGCATCTTCGAAGGCATCTGGTTCTATGCCGGCTTCGTGCAGTTCCTGAGCTTCGGCCGTCGCAACAAGATGACCGGCACCGCCGAGCAGGTGCAATACATCATGCGCGACGAGTCCATGCACCTGAACTTCGGCATCGACGTCATCAACCAGATCAAGATCGAAAACCCGCACCTCTGGACCGAAGCGTTCCAGGAAGAGATGCGCCAGAAGATCGACGAGGCCATGCACCTCGAAATCGAATCCGCCCACGACACCATGCCCCGCGGCGTGCTCGGCCTAAACGCCGGCATGTTCGACGAGTACATGAAGTTCATCGCCAACCGTCGTTGCAGCCAGATCGGCCTGGCCGAGCTCTATCCGGGGGCCGAAAACCCGTTCCCGTGGATGAGCGAGATGATGGATCTCAATAAGGAAAAGAACTTCTTTGAGACTCGGGTGATTGAGTATCAGTCGGGTGGGGCGCTTAGCTGGGATTGATCTTCAGGTCGAAAGGCGGGCGACAAGCCCGCCTTTTTTATGCACTGCTTAATAATTAGTCGAGATAAATATACTGTCACCCGATCCCGGTCAGTCACCCGATCCCGGACATCAGCCACTAGGCGCCGATGTCGGTTTTTGGCTTTGCCCACGAACTCGTTGGTGAGCTGCAGATAGACGCGTTGATCGTCGTCTTCGAAGAACACGGGCTGGCGTCGATTGCCATGTTGCGTGACGTGATGTGCGTCATAGGTAAGACGATGCGGGCTAGGTGGGCCGTAAAGCGCTAATAGTTTGAATAGCCCGAGATAAGCATTCGTTCAGCGAAAGCAGTCATCGGGGAGCACAAAAGGATTGATTATGATAGCTAGGCATTGGCCGGCTTATATTTGCCTTATTTGTCTTTTAATGTGTGTATGTTTGGTGTTATTGGCAAATAATTTTGATATTAAGAGTGATTTCATTGTAATTACCTACCTTTCATCAGGTCTTGTTTTGTATTTATCGTTCGCGCATTTGATCGAGAGTAGAGTCACTGCAGGCCGGAGTATCCCGGCTCCGATGACTTTCTTGGTCGTTGCGCTATTTTATTTTTTACTTGCAATATATTTTGGTCTTGCGTGGTACTTTTTTTCCAGTCTACCGCTTTCTAAAGTTGGCGAGAATACATCTCCGCAAAATGCCTTCTTGCTCTCGGCGGAGTTATTAACTGGTGGTAATAGCGCACTCTTAACTTCACCGACATTGACTGAAAGTGGATTGGCGGTATCCCAAAGATTATTCAGTTTAATCCAGTTGGCATTCTTAATCGGCTTGGTAATCCGAGTACTCGATAAAAAAAGAGAGCCTGCCTACATGCCTGCTATTTTTCTTAAAACCTTTTCGGGCATTAAAAATTTTTTATTGATTTGTAGCTCTTAGATAAAGAGGCGTTCGGACATTCGGTGCAGACCACGGTTTTCTGGTTTTTTCGGGCGTCGAAGACCGGATCCCGGCTGCAGGAGCTACACTCAAAAAGAGGATTTAGCATCCGGGAGCGTCCGGGGACAGGGTGAGCTGGTCCGATTTCCACGGACAGGCGAATTAAGCGTCAGATTCGGATATACCGGGACAGTATACGTAATTCCTAAGCGTCTTTCGGTTTCGGATCTGGAGATTGTCGATGCAGAGTGACTCGAAAGTTTCGCTCGGCCTTTTCTATGAATGGCGACAAGCGGCGAGCTACGGTTTATCGTTTTCGCCCAGCGTTCCGCCTCGGCGTGGCCGTGGGCTTTAGAGCATCCTAGACGGTTTACACATGAAGGTGCGCGCTCGAGCTGGCAGCGTCTGGATTGACTCGGATTAGACCAATTTTTCTTGTCTGACTTGATTTGCGTTTACGGGAGAGCGGTTAGGCTAATATTGTTCAGCCGCTGAATGCTTCGTCGCGGTCTAGTTCGCAGAAGACGCATCGCGCGGCGTGCCATGCTTTATCCGCTTCCTTACGCTTGTCGTTAACGAAGGCTCGGCACTCAGAGATCAAGGTGGATTCAGGTTCCAATCGCAACACGACCATTTTGTGTGAGGACTTCGTAAGGCGTTCGATAGCCGAGGCGTTTCCTAGGTCTATGGTTGAT
>CETU01075819.1_pt1 | contig 16670 bp, 9 predicted proteins | sample 356531 | NCBI WGS metagenome assembly CETU01 (sample SAMEA2623488, study PRJEB7988) | marine metagenome | isolation source: saline water (ENVO:00002010), including
TAACCAAGCCGCAAGGATAACCATTAAAGGAAGTCCAGGCAATAATAAGAAAATATTAATCAATAATGATAAAGAGTCATCAAGTTTACCTCCAAAATACCCTGCAATTCCACCAATAATTGCACCGACAATAACAACTAAAAGCCCGCTTAATACTGCAATATATAATGTTTTCCTCGCACCGTATACAGTTTGAGCAAAAACATCTTGACCTTGCCCATTAGTACCGAACAAAAATTCAAAGCTAGGAGACTGAAGAGGCACACCTACATAATCTGTTGGAGAACTAATAAATACTGGAGCTACAATACTTAGTATTATAAAAAATAAAAATATATAAATTCCAATTTTTGCTTTAGAATTTTTCATAATTGAAACGATGAAATTATTAGGGTTATTTATCATTTTCTAACCCTTGGATCTAAAAACATTAAAACAATATCTACAATCCAATTTGATATTAAAACGGAAAATGTGATTGTAAGAAATATTCCTTGAAGAAGAGGAAAATCTTGAGCTCTTACAGCTTGAAGCAATAAATATCCTTGCCCAGGATAGCTAAAAATAATTTCAGTTAATAAAGCACCACTTAGGATGAATCCAAGGGCCATTCCAAAGCCTGTTACACTTGGAAGAAGAGCGTTGCGAGCTGCAAACTTAAACATCAATATTCTTCTATTATATCCAATAGCCTTTGCATAATTAATATACTCGGAACCCAATGTAGCAATCATATTATTTCTCATACTAAGCATCCATCCACCTAAACTAACAAATATCAATGTAAATGCCGGGAGTATAGCATGGATAATAACACTGAAAATGAAATTTAAATTTAATCCTATGCTAACAGATTCTCCAAAAGCATGCCTAAGAGGAAACCAGCCTAATATAAATCCAAAATAGTAAAGTAGAAGCATTGCTATCCAAAAATAAGGGAAGGCTCCTAAAAATGATAATGATGGAAGTAATAATGAATCTAATTTTTGATCTCTATACCAAGCAAGATACACTCCAATTAAAGATCCTAAAATAAATGATATTATAAGTGAAGTCCCTGCAAGAAATAAAGTCCAGTATAATCCAGATCCTATGACTTCTGAAACTGGTTGAGGAAAATATGAAATAGATATGCCTAAATCACCTCTTATTAAATGTTTGATATAATCGAAATACTGAATGACAATTGGACCATCAGCAAAACCAAATGTTTCTTTTAGCGCATCTAATGCTTCTGGCTTTAATTTTCCTTTAAATTGGGCAAACATAATAGAGGCAGGGTCACCAGGCATTAAACGTGGTATAATAAAATTAAGAGTTATAGCCATAAATCCGGCAAGACAGTAAAAGAAAAATCTTCTAATTATATATAATACAGATTTATTCATTTTGGCTCCACCTCTGTAAGTATAAATAGGTTTTCAGGTGTTTTATTTGGTGATATTTGAGCATACGGATTTGTCTCTGTAGGAAAGTTTTTAAATCGTTTTGTACTAAAAACACCCCATGTAGGATCTGCAAAAATTGGAATAGCAGGTGCGCTACTAATAAATAGCTCCTGCATTCTAATAAGAATTTTTCTCTTTTCATCTTCATCAGATGTTTTTTCAAATTGAGATACAAGCATATCTACTTCATCTAAACCAAATCGATGCCAATTTGTACCAGACACCTCTCCTTTTGGTTTAACATTTTTTGATGCCATAAGTCCTTCATACATTGGATATGGAGTAGCCCCACCTTCTGCCCATCCAATAGCAGCGGAAAAATCTCCCATCTGTAAATCATTAAACCAAGCTCCAAAATCTTGCGTTTTTACTCTTGATTTAATACCTATCTCATTTAAATTTTTAGATATGATTTGACCTGCTCGTATCCAATCTGCCCAACCTGAAACTATTCCGATTGTAATAGAAATCTCTTGTCCATTGGGTTGAACATAATACCCAGAATTATTTTTTCTATATCCCAACCTATCTAATGCATCTATTGCAGCATCAGGATTATAAGCTACCCATCTCTCTTTTATTAAATCATCAGAAATTCTAAATCTTGAAAATGAACCAGATAAAGCAGTCTGATGAGCTGGCTCTGTATAATTATACATCGCTACTTTTGTGATTAAATCACGATTTATTGCCATACTAATTGCTTTTCTAAATTCAATATTATTAAATGGTTCTATTGTAGTATTTAAATAAAAAAATATCGAACCTCCTGATTTAGGAAACCAATAATGATTATTCACTGGATCTTTTTCTACAAAAATTCTATCAATTGCAGGAATAAAATTACCAGACCAATCAACCTCACCATTTATAAGAGCAAGCGTCGCCTGTTCATTTGAAAGAAATGCTGGGAATCTAAGTTTTTCGATTTTAGGTTTTCCTTTTTGCCAATAGTTTGGGTTTTTACTTAATTCCCAAACTTGTGGCATAAATGAAGTTATCTCAGTAAACGGCCCTGTTCCTACTGGATTTGGGTCTTGATATTTAACTGGATCAGAAACTTTTTCCCAAATATGTTTAGGTACAATGGGCTGGCCTGATATAACCTCAAAACCCGGGACATAAATTCTTGAAAATGTAAATACTACATGGTTAGAATCTTTTGCTACTACACTGGATAAATACTTCCAATTCCCTGTTCCATCTAATGCTGGAAATTTTTTCTTTAAATTAAATGTAAATTCAACATCATATGCAGAAAAAGGTTTCCCATCTGACCAGCTTACATTTTTTCTTGTTTCTATAATTAATATTTTATTTTCTTTTTCCCAACTATAGCTTACTCCAAGCCATGGAACTGTCTTAGAGGTCATAGAATTATATATAAATAATGGCTCATATATTCCTGCGACAGATGGCCATCTAGCGTTTGCTCCAGGAGCTAATGGATTAAAATTTCTAACCCATGATTGGGTTTGTTCTTTTGAAATAGTCATAACTCCATACCCTGGATCATAAATATCCGAGGTACATGAAAAAAGCATTAATGATAAAAAAATAATAATATTTATTTGAATTAATTTCATTTACTTTTTTTTATCACCTCTTTTGGTTTCCTATTTGAAAAGTATACCCCCCAATGCTTCTCAACTTCATCAGGATGCACTCCACCCTTCCATTTTTCATCAAAGACTTCGAAAAAGTGATGAGGGATTTTATTTTGAAAAGCCCAGTCAGTAAATTCGTTAAAATAAATTAATTGAGTCTGCTCATTAGCATTTCCATTCATAAGCTCTGCTTGTATACCCTCATTGTGCCTATTTGTAGCCCAACCAGTCTCTCCTATAACAATCGTCTTGGTTGGATGAAAAGATTTAATTTGATTATAAATTTTTTGAACCCATTTCAAAGCATCTTCTTCCATAACACCAGCCCATAATGGATGAATATGTAAAACAATAAAGTCAGAGATTTCAGCTATTTGCTTTGATTCATCTTTATTCCAAAAATTAAAATCATCTGCAGTAGATACTGGAACATTTACCTTCTTTGAAGTATATTCAATATATTGTTTCATGGTTTTAATGTCTACTATATGATCTGACCAAAAAACCATCGTTTCATTGCCAATATTAATTGAATTCACCACATCGGGAAATTTATTTGCAAGCTCAATAGCTCTATCAACTTCTTCTTTATTATTTTTTTTTGCAATAGGAAGCCCCTCTTCTTTTGCTATCCAGGCTCCAAGCATTACTTTAATATTTAAATTATCCTCTCTAATAATTTGTAATATATCTGATGTAATTCCCCTAGACCCATAAACTCTAATCCATTTCCAATTATCTGATATAATATGTAAATCTTCACGAAGCTCAGATACTGAAGGATTTGGACCACCTGGAAATTGATTATCTCTAAACGGACCATAAGCTACACCTGCGCCTATCCATGAAATACCACTATCAAGTAAGAGATTCTTTTTAGTGTTACCTATAATAGGGTTAGAAAAAATAATAAGAGAAATAAAAAAGAAAATGATTCTATTCATTTTCATTACACCCTCTCTGATATACTTTTACATAATCAATTAAAAATTCTTGAGGAAATGATTGATTTTCAATATTTCCTCCCATCAAGCCTCCAATTGCAAGATTTAATAGGATGTGAAATTCTTGATCAAATGGGAAGTAAGCAGGCCCAGTTCCATTATCTTGGAAATCAAGAACATTTAAACTATTGAAACTACCATCAGTATTCTCTACCTGGGTAATCAGTCTACTCTCTGACCATATAAGTCTATAAATTTTAAACTCATCAGTTGCATTATCAATATTTTGAAATGATGATATCGCAGTATTTTGCGCATGATTATTAAGAGTAGTATGGACAGATGAAACTACCATATTTAAACCAGTTGTTGATGGGCCATGTTCCATTATATCAATTTCACCACTTGATGGCCATCCTCCATAAACATTGTAAGTGGGGAGCATCCATATCGCAGGCCAAGTCCCTAATCCAGCAGGCAATTTCGCCTTTACTTCAACTTTAACCTCTCCACCTCCACAATCACTACAAGTTAAAGGTTTAAAATCCCCTTTAAGTTTTGTATTTAAACGAGCAGATGTATATTGGGCAAGACTTTCATATCCACTAACTGAATCAACAAATATATAATTTTCCCTTAAAGCTCTTATTATAAGATTTCCATCTTCAATAAATGCATTTTCTTGTCTCGATGTATATGCTTGCTCTTCATTATTAAATGTATATGCGGGTAATAACTCAAAATTCCATTTATTTTGGTCAATCTCTGAGCCATTAAATTCATCTTCAAAAATTATTGACCAATCATCTATAATTTCATATTGATTAAGACCATCACAATATCCACACTCATGAAGCTCAGATTGAAAACAGCAATTTCCATCTATATCTACAACAGATTCTCCATCACAAATTCCAGCGCAATCAATCATTGCAGTACCACCACAAATACCTATACAGTCTGATACATTCCCTTCGCAATCACAGGCTCCAGGTAAAATACCACTGCCATTACATTCACCACATTCATCTAATTGAGCATCACCTCCACAAACTCCCGCGCAATCAAATTCAGTTTCACATTCACATGCAGTTAAATCTGACTCAGTACCATTACATTCACCGCATATATCTAATTGAGCATCGCCTCCACAAATTCCAGCGCAATCAACTACCGCTTCACCACCGCAATCACCATTACAATCTTCTTCTACTAAACAATTATTATCACAATCAAATATTCCATCTGAATATTGACATAAATCATTATCTCTATTTGCATCTGGATTATAATTACAAGCTTCAGAATCCATGCAACCCCAAACAGGATCATTCGTAAGGCTTACATCATTACATGAAAGTAGTAGAATTAAAAAAAGTAATTTTATCATTTAACCTCCATGGTAATTGCATTCCCATAGTCAAATTGGTGGTGATCAGTAATAATAGGAAATGGTGGAACTACAAACTTATAAGGTCCAACTTTGTTATAGGTAATCATATCAATATTAGATATAGTAATAGAACCAAGCAAATCCACATTTATCATAATAATATCTGAATATTTCTGTGCTAATAATAAAAAATATTCATTAAGCTCATCCCTAACATTTAAAGAATTGAGCTGTAAATCTTGGCCTAAAATTTCATCTCTTAATTCAAGTGCGCAGTAATTATCATACCACATCTGATATTCTAAAATTACTGATCGATGATTATTGAGCCCTATGTTTTCTGCTCTTAAATCAACTTTCATATCACGAATCAAATCAGCCAATGCAAATTTAACTTGATTAGAGAAATCCATCTTTTCATAATATCCATCTCTAAAAACCAATGGATGCAAATCGATCCAATCCATAATATCAGAGACTGAATACTCTTTACCATCTAATGTTAAAAGAATAGCGTGTAAATCAATCTCACGCTTTATAGGTTTATGGTTATCATCTTTTCTCGTTTTATCAATCTCATCATACCATGTATTTATAAATTCTACAAAATCAAAGTAAATGTCAGGATTAAGTGTGAAGCTCATATTAGTCATTATATCTTGAGTGTATAACTGATATGATTTTTCTGCTATATGACTATTAATGATTGATTCAATTTCATCATAGTTTTGTAATATTGAATTTGGATTTAAATTTATTTTTTCACCAACCTTATCTATCTCAATAAACATTGTAATATTATCATCCGTTAATAGTGGTCCTATTATATCACCAGAAGAAAACTTTTTTGCAAATAATTTTTCTCTTATAGATCGATTATCTATATTAAAAATATTTACAGCCTTTCTAGTTGGAATATCTCCATCAGAATATTGATAAAATATTTCCCGAATATTTTTACCATTATTAAGCTCATTTATAATATTTTCTATAGCTTGATCATTAAAAACTGATAGATAGAATATATCGTATTCAACTTGAGATAAATCAAACCAATGAGAAAAATCTTCCATTGTTATTTCACTACTTTCACTAACCTCATTAAAAAGAACTTCTCTCATTTTTTGTTTTTTTCTTCCATCTAAGTAGTTGTTGACTTTCTGGGGAAGTTCTGTTAAATCATTTTCCATAGAAAATAATTTTTCACCAATTAATGAATTTAAAATGATTCTCTTGTCCAATTCCGTATTCCCCCTACAGTAAAGAGGTCTTGGAGAGTATTCAGCTCTCTTTAAAAAATCACTAACTAATATTTCTTTCTCACCAATTTTTACAAGAATATTATTTGCATTATAATCACTACTTAATAAAAATGATACAGTGAGTAATAAAATAATTCTGATTATGTTATTTTTAACCATCAAAACTCCAAGCCAAGGGTTATTAATTTCATCATTCCAAATCGACCTACAAAACGAAGAGTATAGTCTGCTTTAAGTTTAGCTACCTTCTGTATTGGTATAGAAAGCCCTAAACCATAGGCTGGACCAAATGGTGATGAAAATTGAATTTTACCATCACTCACTCCTTCAATTGATATTCCTTTATACCCACCTCTTAAATAAAAATTATATAGCTCAGAAATAGTAAAAGAATATTCTATTCCTAAATTAATACGCTCTTTATCATTATTAGGATGAATAGCATCTATGGCAACATTCAATGATTGGTTACGTGATTTAATAAAATCATTTGATACTCCCAATCTAAATAAAATTGGAAGCTCCCATTTAGATGTATGAAACTGCCCCCATACATCGCTATAGTTTCCATATTCATCAGATATATCAATTGGCTGATATAAATCTAATCCATCATACTTAACTCTAGTTCCATAGTTTGATATGCTCATACCTATTTTAACACCATCGTGCTCACCTTTTGAAGAAGACATGAAATCTGTATATATCTGTACTCCAAGATCCATAGAAAATGCTGATGCGCTACTATGCCAAATTTGTGACCTTATATACTTAATAGAACTCCCAAATCCAAACCAATCAACAAACTTTCTAGCATAGCTAACGCCAGCTGAATATTCAATTGGAGAATAAAATTCTCCAGTTCCATCTTGATCTTCTAGTGTAGTAACCTCAATATCACCATAGCTAACTGCATTTAAGCTAAATCCAATTGCAGATCCATTAGCTAATGGTAAAATAGCAGAAGTGTAGGTGTGATTAATATCAGCAATCCAAGATTGATTAAAAAATAATACCTCAGATTTATTTGTAAATGCTAATCCAGCGGGATTCCAGTATGTAGAAGATGCACCCTTAACATAGCTAACGCTAGCACTACCCATTGCAACTTGAGAGCTGGCTATATCCACTTCTAAGAAATTCATAGAGGTTGTTCCATTTCTATATACACCAAATGAATAATCAATAATAGATATAATAAATAATATGTTAATTAATTTTAATTTTATCATTTAATAATTGCAAACTTTCCAATTTTCTCATACTCTTTATTATCCACCAATGATTTTACATAGTAAACATACATTCCTGCGGCAACCTCAAGTGATTCATTACTCAAAAGATCCCAGTATGCAACTCCATTATCAATATTATTATTAACTTCAATTCTATCAACTAAGATTCCAGAGGTTGTATATATTTCAATAAAGCATTTAGAAGGTAAATTAGTGAACATTAATTTTCTACGCTGATTATAACCAGTATTATAAATTGACTCTTCAAGAAGGTTAGTCATTACATATGGATTGGGTACAACCTTTATATCATTCATGTCATCTTCTAACTCTGAAGAAGAAATATTATCACCATATACTGATATTTGAAGAGTATCACCTTCCCAAAAATGTCTATTAAATCGTACGGAATATATGTCACCTTCTCCAGGTCGTTGCGATTCTAAAATCCCCTGAAAGTCTATTTCACAAGTTGTTCCTAGCCATTTTCCGCTCGCATCAGATGAGCCAACAATAATTCTATCTTCCCATACATTAAAACCATTTCCATCATCATCAAGCCCTATTAAACTCATCGTATCCTGAAGAGTTAGATTATAAACATAAAATGGATAATCTCTTCCCATAGACTGAAATAATGCTCCTTGATTTACTTGTAAATTATTTTCATTTGTATCAAATACGCCATAATCTCCGTAAGGAATCAACCCTGTTTGCGTATAGAATAAAGGATCATCAGAAAAGTAGATATTAAAATCCCAAGGGACAATTCTAGATTCTCTATGATTTATATTTGGCCATGGACTAATAAAAATCTGAGGATTGGAAGATTCTTTTTGATACCAGAATTGATTAGATACACCAATACTATCTGCTGGATTCATTCTTATTTGTAAGCCATTTATAATATCAGATACAACGCCATCTATATTTAAAGCATAATCATCAAAAACCTCGTTAAAATAAAAATTATCTGATATAAACATCGGATTATTATATGTATCAAAATTATTTTCTTCTGAATAACTAAGATCTGAACCAGATATTGAATACATTGATGTATAAATTTGATTAGGAACATCAATACCACCAATTTCAACAAACTGAGTATCTGTTTCAAAGGTCAATGTATAATCTCCAGGATGATTTCCAAATATATCTACATTAATGCTACCAGTTCCAATATTAAGTTTATTATCATCTATTTCAAAAGTTGAAGAAACATAGCCTGCAGATGGGGCTTTTGCATATACCTGCGCTACATTTGGACCCGTTGATATTACATATTCATTTTCATCAAGCTCTATAATTGCATTATTCTCAGATGGAGGAATTCCAGTTGCAATTTCATCTGTTGGGCTTAATCCATAATCATATGCAACTAAAGCGTAGTAATATGTTTTGCCATTTATAACATCTGTATCAATAAAGTGATGCTTGACCCCAGTATCACTACCAAGATAGTATGATGTTCCAAATACTGTAACATCTGAAAATCCTGTTATACCATCCACTTTATCGCATTGAAAAATTGGTTCATAAAACATTGGATTACCGTACCCATCTGTAATAATCTGCGCATCTTTAAGATACTTATCGGTGGATCTATAAATTTTATACCCTTCAAAATCATATTGTAAATCTTCAGGTAAAAAAGGATCTCTTGAGCTTTCAGATACATTCCCCCATGTTAAAACAATTGAACCGTCTTTAGATTCTGCTGTTAAAGTTGGCATTCTTGGAGGCTGAGCAAATCTATAATCTGTTTCATAAATTAGCTGAACAGTATTTTTTAATTCAAATAATGCTGTCGGTTCTTGCTGCTCGCCACCTGGAGATCCTGTTAAAGGGTCAAACGAATGAAGCTCTGCCATTGAAATTCTTTCTGTTTGTCCTTTTTTTAATTCAAAAACACCAGCTGCAAATAGCTCTACTAAATTTGCTGGAGTCCCTGAAAACTGATCTAGCACATTATCACTCATCAAATCCCATATCACTCTATCATTATAAAACCAAATTGATTCTATATCAGCCTGATCGCTATGCTCATTAACTGCAAAAAGACGAAATGTTGTTAAGCCAATCATATCTGACTCAGATACATCTGTTTCTCCAAAATTAGGTTCACATCCTAATCCAGTTTGACAATCTGGGCGTCCATTGCATTCTGTACCATCTACATCAGGACCATCATATGCTAAATCCCCAGGACCAACGCCATCAAGCCCAACATCATCATTTACTTTTGTGCATACTCCATCTACAAATTCACTTTGAATCCAATCTTGATCCTCATCTCCTGACCAGTGCTCTTTTAAATCTTCTTGATCTAAATTATAAAACTCTAAAAAGTTAGTTAAATTGTCAATTCCATCAGTAGGTCCAATAATATTACCAGCATCATTATCTCTTTTTTCATCTATAAGTCCATCCTGATCATTATCAATTAAATCATCAGATACACCAGGGCTTTCCAAAAAAGCAAATCCCATAATACCAGGGGTAGCGCTACCCAATCCTATACCATCTTCATCCCATGAATAAGATAAATCTAGATATGTATCAAAGTATCCTACTTCATCATCATCAGAGTCTGCACCAATTGCGTTATCTACCCAATAACCAAAACTAGTTTCCGTAATATCATAATCAGAAATATTGCTAATATTATATTCCCAAAATAATGCATCTCTAACTAAAGGATTATTCCACTGAAAACCCCTAACTTCAATTCTTAATCCAAGCCCCCCCCAATCCATATTCTCTTGAAAGCTTGCATCGGATTGAATTTTCTTTCCTGGGCGAGGATAATAACGAACCTCATCACTAATTAAATACTCATGATCCATTGCATCATTTACAACAAAATAAGTTTCAAGGTCTGCATATGAAACGCCTTTTCCAAACCGTCCATCCCAATAACCCTGCCAATGAGTTTCACTGCCAGTAGATGGCCATCCATTTTGAGGCCACGTATCTTCATCGTCACTCATCGCAGGATAATCATTTAAAGGGTTAAAATATCCAAATGGAGGATAAAAACCCCAGTCAAGTGTGTTAGTTGAGTTATGATCCATTTCTTCTCTGTAACTTGTCTGTAAAAAATATAATTCATGTAAAGAGGAGTTATCTTCAATATCAAAAATATCATCCACAATTGTAGTATCGAGAGTCATAGAGTTTCCATCATCTTCAATATATACTTTTGCTCCAACCATAAGTGCAATTCCATCTACCATTCTTGTCCCTGTTCCATCATTTGGCCATATAGAAACATCAGACAATCCTCCAGGTGCCCAATCAGATAGTTCGGTAGTATTTTGAAAATATAAATACACTCTATTTCCATCCATATGAGAACTTCTTACAGCGCTAACATCACCCGCAGGGTCATTAGGACCAGAATAATTACTAAACATTATAGATATAAATATGATAGGTAATAAATAAGTTCTCATTAGAAAACAATTCCAAGTGTAAACTTAATATTTCTAGGTGCAGAATACATTGCAGGGTTCTGATAGACATCTTCAATAGATGAGAATGTACTTCGATAAGTAGATATTTCACTATCTGAAATTTGCGTTGTATATGCCCGCCCTGTATCATTATAAACATTAACTTCATTTAACCTATCAAATAGATTATATATAGAAAAACCAAGTTTGATTTTAATATTGCTATATACAGAAAATGAATAATGGCCTCTAATGTCGACTGAAACACTTGATGGTTTAAATTCATTATTTGGGTCTGTATTAGTAGATTGTTGGACACTCACATCTGGAGGCTCAAATGTATATGCAGTTCCTGAATTAAAATAAGATACCGCAGAGATACCATATGATGGAGTATTATACCCGACAGATATATTGAAAGTATGTCTTTGATCCCAGCTCATTGGAATAAGTTTATTAACAGGGTCTTCATTATTTGCTGCTGCCCCAAAACCATACGTTGGATTATCCGCTATTCCCCTAGTAAACTGCAACGTATAGTTCGTCATAATAGATACATTCTCATAGAGCATATCAAGCTTTAATTCAAGTCCCCGAACATTCCCATAATCCTTATTTGTGTAAAGACCATATTTAACATTATTAAATGTCGTTATTATCTCCGTACTCAATAAATCATATATATCTTTATAGTATAAATTGACATCAAAGCTGACATTCCTGTTAATTTTTTGCCAAACTCCTATTTCATACTTAACAGTTTTTTCAGCAGATAAGTTAGGATTACCCATAACTGTTTGAAAATCACCAGTAGATACTAGCCAATCACTCCTATTGTACATTGCATAGAATGGGGGCATCTGAAAGAAGTGGCCATAGCTAAAACGCATTACTGCTTCATCGCTAACCTGATAAGCAATACCAAGTCGTGGACTTAATTGTGTTTGAATATTTGCCTCAAGATAATCTGATTGTTCAACTTCATTAATTAAATTAAGAGGATTTCTATATTCGCTAGGATACATAACATTTGGATTAAATCTATCAAATCTTAATCCCAAATTAATCACCATAGCATCAAACTCCATTTTATCTTGGATATACAAAGAAAGCTCTGATGGAGAAACATCAAAAACATCATTATAAGTTGTCAATGAATCTGCTGGAAAAATATAGGCCTGATAATCTTCAGGGCTAATTAAGGTTGATGTTACATTATAGTAATTTAGAATAGTATAGTATTCATTATTAATATTATGAAATAATAAATCCATACCGGCTTTTAAGCTATGAAATTTATTAATTTGCCAAGTAGCATCCATTTTCAGATTATGATCTAAAGTTTCTCGAGTACTATGCGATTTTTCTTGTCCTCCAGTATAAAATCCTGGAACATCTTGAAAATAAATACTGCTGACATATTCATCGCTAAGTGGATTTTCATAGACATAGTATCCATTATAATATTTTAATAATGAATATTTAAAATCAATAAATAGGGATTTGCTAAACATGTAATTTGATTGCCATGCATAAAATGATGTTGTTCTTTCAGTATGAGCCATACCTGAAGGGTTATATAAAAAATTATGATAATACGGATACCATTTATCAAAATTTAAAGTAAATAAAAATGATGATTTAAATTTGCTTGAAAATTGATAGAGCAATTTACCCATTAAAGATGTATTCTCTGATGTGTTCATTGCCACCATGCTCGAATCTCCACTATGCTCTGAAAACCAATCAGAAGGATTATCAGAAGTATAATCACTTAAATCTGTTGAAGAAAAATAATTATAACCATTTAAATGATTATTATTTCCCACTCTTCTTGCATTCAAAAAGAAAAATAATTTATCCTTTAAAATTGGTCCGCTTAACTGAAATCTTATATCGTTATTTCTATTTAATTCAGATTGATCTATTCCTGGAAAAATATGATCATTATTAGAAAAATAATTAGAATAAGAATAAGTAACAGAGCCTTCAAAATTATTAGATCCTGATTTTGTTACTTGGTTAACAACTCCACTCATTGCTTTACCATATTCAGCATTAAATGTACCAGTAATAACTTCTAATTCACTAACTGCATCAGGCTCTATAGATACCGCTTGCCCTTCACCAGAAAATCCTTCATCAACACGAATACCATCGACAAGATATGTTACCTCAGTGCTTCTTCCTCCCCTAAAATGATTGGCAACTACCCCTGCTTGCATATTTATAACTGCATCTATATTCTCAACTGGTAACATATTTATCTGATCAGATGAAATATTTTTAACGGTTCCTGTTTGATCTTTTTTAATATTAGATGCATCCACTGTAACCTGAATCGTTTCTCCTTCAATTGATGATTGTTCAATCAATATAGGTTCTAACTGATTAGTTCTATTCACAGATACGCTAACTTGATTTAAGATAAGCGGAGCATATCCTATGTAGTGCACTTTAAGGGAATAAGTTCCTGGATTAATATTAATAATAAAAAATGAACCATCTGTATCAGAAGATGCCCCTAAATCTGTTCCAACTACAACAATATTTGCTCCAATAATAGGCTCACCAGTTTCCGCATCATAAATGACACCAGATATCTTACCCGTTGTTTGAGAAAAAGAAAATGCTAAAAATAAAAGAAAATAAATAAAACGAATCATTCAGAATTTTATTTTACTAACATTATTTTCTGTGTTTTTACAAACGAGCCAGAAACCATTTTAACAAAATATAAACCGCTGCTAAAATTCTTTGCATCCCAACTCACTGAATATTCCCCTGGGCTCATAAATCCATTATGGATATTCTGTATTATTTGACCACTAAGATTGTAAATCTTAATGCTTACATTAGAATACTCTGGTACTTGATATGTAATAGTCGTAATTGGATTAAAAGGATTGGGGTAGATATTACTAATATTAAAATCAGTAATACCTGAAATATTTGTACTTAAATTAGAGCAAGAAGCATTACAAGTTCCTAAGCATAAATCAATATTAATATCACTACCATTTAATGTAAAACCATAATTAGGAAATTCATCTCCAGGTATAGCATCACAATCGGAATTCAATGGAGCTCCTACTGTAGTAGCATTTGCCCATATATCATTCCACCATTCACCTTCATCGCTTACACATAAAATTAAATATTCATAGCTTCCATCTTCTAAATCAATGGAAGTAACTCCATCGCTATATGGGACACCCCACCCAGACCAATTATCAAATGTTCCTGTTATGCTTATAAAATCACAATCCTCAATACCATCAAGGTTAAACGTAACTGTATTTGTATCTGAATTACCGCCACCATCATCACTTGTGCTACCTGAACATTCACCAAAAATATGAGGGCCTTCTAATTGATTATCTTCATAAACATCAAAATACCTGTCATTCCATTGTCCTTCTGTACAAGATGAAGGCAAATCTTCAAATCCTGGATTTTCCCATGTATCGCCACAGCCATTAACAAATTTATAGGTCTGATGACTATCATATGGGAATGATAAAGTCGCAGAATATATACCATCACCATCTGGATCACATAATGGGGTTCCTTGTGCTCCATTTGGCATAGTTCCACCAGCCACGCAAACTCCACTTCCTGGAACTGATTCATTATTCATATCAACGCTCATAGTAACTCGTGCTAACCCTGGGCATGTATCAAAATAATCCAATTCAAATGGACCTGAAGTATATGGAACCATTTCTTCTCTCCAATTAACATCTGATGAACACTCTCCCATTGAAATACCACAACCTCCAACGCCTTCATCTGTTTCAGCTATAGCATTAGCTCCACTGCATATCGAATACTTATATAACAGCTGATCATTTGAAGTAAATGTTTCATCTAATATATATATATTACTTCCTTGATCATTCTGCATCGCCCATGGATTCACCCAAAGGTCAAAATTATTAAAGTTTCCATATACAAAAACACCATCACAATTACTAGCCATCTCCATTTGCTCATCAGTTAATTCAACTTGAAAAGTTACATCTATAGGAACATTAGGTTGACATTCGCCTTGATCGCAGAAATCAAAACAATACGGACCATAAGTAAAGCTCTCATCAGTAACTACTATCTGTCTATCTCCCCATTGACCTACACCACACTCACCTTCAAAATCTTCCCAAAACTCTTGCGGACAAGAATCCCACGTACTACACTCTCCATTTCTAAACTTAAAATTATATGTTCCAGGTGGAAGATCGACAGTGACTTCCCATATATCATTTTCATCATCATCATTCATTAGTATTCCAAGTGGCCCTTGAAGAAACATATTACCACCAACTAAATAAACTCCTGTAGGATTCGCTCCTATAATAGACATATCAACAGAAAAAGTTATAGGGAATGTATCTGGAGCCTCTCCGCATGGGCCTAATTCACAACTATTAAAACAGTACGGTCCTTCAATAATATCATTATTACCAACTACAATTTGTCTATCATTCCACTCTCCTACCCCACAATCAGATAAAGCATCTTCCCATCCAGAACAATTATCAAAATCATCGCAGAATCCATTTCTAAACTTATAATTGTAAGTACCCGGATCTAAGTTTAACACTATCTCCCAAGTATTGTCAGAAATCTCTGTCATCTGCAAGCCTTCAGGACCCATAAAAATAGAAGTGGACCCTTCTGTAGTATCAACTATATACACTCCGTCATTACTTGCTGGAGTAATAGACATATCAACATGAAATGTTACGTTAGCACCATATGAAAAAGTTGAAAATAAGATTAAACATGCAGAAAAAAATATATTCATAATAAGCCCTTCTTTGTTAGTAATTCATCTGAAAAATAATAGTATAAAATATAAGCATATCACGAGGTAATTCACTAGCTAGAAATGGGATAAAAAAAGGGGTAATCATTAACTGAATACCCCTTTTTTTAATTGCATTAAAAATTAATACAATAAACCTACATACTACTTCATTAACATTATTTTTTGAACTGACATGCCATTTGCAGATTCAGCTCTTACAAAGTAAACACCGCTAGTCATATCAGAAGCATTCCATGTAACTGAATGATAACCTTCACTCATAGCTCCATTATGAATAACATCTACTAACTGACCCATCACGTTATAAACATTTAAGCTTACAAACCCTTCAGCTGGAACATACATTTCCAAGCTTGTTGATGGATTAAATGGATTTGGATATGCTTTACTTAGCGTAAGCTGAGTAGGCATAGTAACATCCACTTGACTAGTTGAATTAGCTACTATCATTTCCTCAATAGTAAAATCACCATTTACAGTAAATAGCTCACT
>CETU01003629.1_pt1 | contig 16539 bp, 14 predicted proteins | sample 356531 | NCBI WGS metagenome assembly CETU01 (sample SAMEA2623488, study PRJEB7988) | marine metagenome | isolation source: saline water (ENVO:00002010), including
GGCATTCCTTCCGAGAAGAGAATCAATCGCAAAAGAGGCTATCAGACCACAGGATAGGATTAAAGCTCTCCTAAAAGACATAAATGATGATTTGAAAGGTCCGCCCCTGATTTTATCTAGAGTGAGCCCTGACTTTTTAATTGAGTTATTTAAGATTGAAGTTCCAGAAATTAACCAAAACTTGATAAATATAGTTGGAGCTTCAAGAGACCCTGGGTCAAGAGCTAAAATTGCCGTGAGATCTGATGACAAAAGAATCGATGCCGTTGGTGCATGTGTTGGCATGCGGGGATCACGCGTACAATCTGTCTCAAATGAATTAAACGGTGAACGAATAGATATTATCTTGTGGTCGGAGAACACAGCTCAGTTTGTCGTAAATGCAATGTCACCGGCAAATGTTGTATCCATTGTGGTTGACGAAGAGAATCAAAGCATGGATATAGCAGTTGAGGAAGCAAAATTATCTCAAGCTATTGGTAAAGGCGGTCAAAATATCAGGCTGGCTAGTGAGTTGACTCAATGGAAGCTCAATGTACTGAGTGAAACGGAGGCATTGGAGAAAGATGATGAAGAGATCCAAAAAATAACCGATTTATTTGTAGAATCACTTTCGGTTGGAGAGGATGTGGCTGTATTGCTGGCCCAAGAAGGCTTCACTACAATTGAACAAGTTGCATATGTTCCAGAGACAGAACTTCAGAAAATTGAAGGGTTTGATGAAACACTAGTTAATGAACTTAGAGAAAGGGCTCAAGATCAACTCCTCCTAGAGGCTATATCTACTGAGGAAAACCTCGAAGAACATGGACCATCAGATGATTTATTAGCACTTAAAACAGTTTCTGAGGAAATAGCATACGCACTTGCTCGAGGAGGTATCAACACTAAGAATCTTCTTGCAGAACAATCAACTGATGAATTAATTGAGATTGATGGAATTGATGAAGAAATGGCTTCATCAATGATATTAGAAGCAAGAGAAGATTGGTTCAAAGAGGGAAAAATAGAGAGTTAAATAATTAGGGATTTATTATGTCAATGACAACAGTATCTAAATTAGCAACTGCGCTGAAGATTAAGCCAGAGAAATTAATTTCTCAACTCAACGATGCAGGAATTAGTGTTTCAACCGAATCAGATACTATTACGAATGAACAAAAACTTACGCTTCTAAATCATCTCAGAGGCAGTCATGGAACCAAGACCGAAATAAAGTCGCCAAAGAAACTAACGGTCAATAGAAGATCCCAAAGTGAACTAAAGTTATCTGGTGGTTTTGGCACATCAAGAACAGTAAATGTTGAAATAAGGAAAAAGGCGACTTACGTCAATAAAGATTCCCTTCTCGAAGAAGCAAAAGCCGCTGAGGAAAGTGAAAAAAGTGCTAAAGAAGCTGAAGAAAAAATAGCTAAAGAAGAGGCAGAAAAAGAAAAAGAAGAAATGATAACTGAATCAACTAGCCAACCGTCAGAATCAGATGCGATCCCTGAGACACAGGTTATGAAAGAGCCTCCAAAGGAACAACAAAAGAAAAAATGGAAAAAGACAAAACATGAAAAACCATCCGATCCTTTTGAGATGAAAGAACTTCATGTTAAAGGCAATGTAAAAAGAAGAAAGAAAAGACAACCCAAACGCTCTGTAAATTTATCATCAATTGACCAATCACACACATTTGAAAAGCCTACCCAAGTAGCTGTAAAAACCATTGAAATCCCTACTTCTATTTCGCCACAAGAAATTGCTCAAAAACTTGCTATGAAAGTCAGTGAAGTAATTTCTGTAATGATTGGGCAAGGAATTATGGCAACTGGCAATGATCATATCGATCAGGATACAGCCATATTGGTTGTTGAAGAATTGGGGCACAAAGCAATCCCTATGGACGAAAGATCAATCGAGGATTCAGTGTTTGATGAGCAAATCAATGAACATGAGGTAGCTAAAAGACCCCCTGTTGTCACGATAATGGGACACGTTGATCATGGAAAAACATCTCTGCTTGATTATATTAGGAAAACCAAAGTTACCGATGCTGAAGCAGGAGGTATTACACAACATATCGGTGCATACACCATTGATGTGAATAATCAAAAGATCACATTCTTAGACACACCAGGTCATGCTGCTTTTTCACAGATGCGATCAAGAGGTGCAAATATAACGGATATAGTCATCCTAGTTGTCGCATCAGACGATGGAGTCAAGCCTCAGACAGAAGAGGCTATAGAACATGCAAGAAATGCCGGAGTTCCGATTATCGTAGCAATTAATAAAATAGATAAACCCGAAGCAAACACAGAAAAGGTTAAGAATGAATTGATGGGTCTTGAAGTCATACCTGAAGATTTGGGCGGCGATGTTCTATTTGTGAATGTCTCTGCTCACAGCGGAGAAGGTATTGAAGATTTACTGGAATCAATATTATTACAAGCTGAAGTCCTTGACTTAACCGCACCATTTGAGGGCCGACCGATTGGAAGTGTAATTGAATCAGGAGTTGAAAGCGGGAAAGGCGCAGTTGCAACGATCTTAATCAGTGAAGGTAAATTAGCTAAAGGAGATTTAATCATTGTTGGCGAAGAATTTGGGAGAGCAAGAATCCTCTTAAATGAAAATGGTGAACAACTTTCAGAAGCAACACCATCGATGCCAGTCAAAGTCTATGGTTTATCTGGAGCACCTAATACCGGAGATGAACTCAGGCAAGTTGAGTCAGAAAGACAAGCCAAGGAAATTAGTGATTCAAGAAAAGAGAACAAAAAGAAAAATACTCTTAATGAAAAACAAGCTCAAAAAATGAAGTCATTTATGGAATCATCAAATGCTGATAAAAAAGTTATTTCTATAATGATCAAAGCTGACGTAAGAGGGAGCGCTGAAGCCATTAAAGACTCACTACTAAAACTCTCAAATGATGAAGTTGAAATTGATATCATTTCAAGCTCAATAGGCGGAATCACAGAGTCGGACTTAAATCTCGCAGAGGCCTCTGATTCATTTGTTATTGGGTTTAATGTCCGTGCTGACAATTCTGCAAGAAAGTTACTAAAAGATTCTCCAATCGAGGTTAAATACTACAGTATCATTTATGAAACGATCGAGGATATCAGTAACATGGTGTCTGGTCTGGCCACGCCAGTCATCAAAGAGGAAATATGCGGATTGGCAGAGGTTAGGGATATATTTGATTCTCCATCACTAGGTAAGATTGCTGGTTGTTTAGTCATTGATGGAACAGTAATCCGGTCAAACCCCATTAGAGTTCTGAGAGAAAATACTGTGATTTACGAAGGAGAGCTTGAATCTCTCAGAAGATTTAAAGATGACGTCAATGAGGTTAAATCTGGAACCGAGTGTGGAATCGGAGTAAAAAATTACAATGATGTAAAAGCTGGTGATCAAATCGAATGCTATAGATCAGTGGAAGTTAAAAAGTAAAATGGCAAATGATTTCTCAATTAATTCGAGAGTAGAAGCAAAAATCCATAGAATCCTGAGTGAAACAATCATTCATGATATTAAAGACCCCAGATTAAAAAATATATCTATTAATGAAGTAAGGCTATCTCCAGATTTAAGCAATGCAAAAATTTATTGCTCTTCTTTTACTCTTGGGAAGAATGACTCTACTGAAATAATAAATCTTATTTCTAAAGCTTCTGGCATTTTTAAAAAGAACATTGGAAAGAGAGTTTCTTTAAAGAAGATTCCACAACTCAGTTTTGTATTTGATGATCATGAAAAGTATGCTAATCAACTCACAGATTTAATCGATAATACTGTAAAAAATGACTCAAAAAAATAACCTTAATGGAATCCTGCTCTTAGACAAACCGTTAATGCTGTCATCAAATCATGCGATACAGAAAATAAAAAAACAATTCAATATCAGAAAAGTTGGACATACGGGAACCTTGGATCCTCTGGCAACCGGACTTCTTCCAGTTTGTATGGGACAAGCAACGAGGATATCTCGATTTTTAATTAATTCTGATAAAACATATCGTGCACTAATTATGCTTGGTACTAGGACCTCGACTGGTGATAAAGAAGGAGAGATCATAGAAACTTGTTCATCTGATGTTTCAACTAATACTGCATATATTGATAAAGTATTGAAATCATTCATTGGTGAACAAAAACAAATACCACCAATGTATTCTGCTCTAAAACATAATGGAGAACGTTTATATAAGCTTGCCCAAAAAGGTTTAAACGTTTCAAGAAAGGCGAGATCCATAAATATATATTCGATAGATTTGATCTCAATCAATGATGACTATTTAGAGGTAATAATTGAGTGCAGCAAAGGAACTTATATTCGAACTCTTGCAGAAGACATTGCTAAAAAACTTGGAACCGTTGGACATATTGATCAACTTAGAAGATTAAATATTAAATGTTTTCATGATCAATCTATGTTTTCTTTCAATCAAATAATGAAAGCGAAAAGTATTAATCAATTCTTATTGCCGATCGATATACCGCTTAAACACTTAGCAAAAAAAGACTTTTCTGAATCAGAATCCTCAATGTTCACAAACGGTCTTTCTATTCAAACCAATCAAAGATCGAATAATGAGTCGGATTATATAAGAATCTATAATGATGAAAGTGTATTTTTAGGCGTTGGTCTCTATTCAAATGGCTATATAAAGCCAAAAATAGTTTTCAGTAATAACAATTAGTGCATTAACTTGTTGTTGTAATGTTTAAACTATGTAGAATAGCGACTTGAAATTAGTAAATATTATTAAATATGACTCTAAATACAGATAAAAAAAGAGAATTGATTGATAAATATAAAACTTCTGAGACGGATACTGGTTCTCCCAATGTCCAGGTTGCTCTATTAACTCAAAAAATTGAATCATTAACGAATCATTTTTTAACTCATAAGAAAGACAATCACTCTCGCAGAGGTTTATTGATGATGGTAAATAAAAGAAGAAAACTGCTTGATTATCTCAAGTCAAAAGACTTCTCATCATATAAGCAACTAATATCTGATCTAGGATTGAGAAAGTAAGTCATATAAATGGTCAATTGACCATACAAAGAAAGGAAAGTCAGTGAATCAAATATCAAAAGAGATCACAATTAATGATCAAACAATCACCCTCGAAACAGGAAAAGTAGCAAGGCAAGCAAATGGAGCTATCATCGCATCATGTGATGGTACTACTGTTTTAGCAACAGTTGCAGCAAAAAGGGAAGCAGCTGAGAATCAGAGCTTCTTTCCATTATCTGTTAATTATCAAGAAAAAACTTACGCGGCTGGAAAAATTCCAGGTGGTTTCTTTAAAAGAGAAGGTAGGCCATCTGAAAAAGAAACGCTTATCTCAAGGTTAATTGATAGGCCTTTAAGGCCATCATTTAGAGATGATTTTCTCAATGAAGTACAAGTCGTTATAACCGTGATGAGCCTTAACCCTGAGGTGCAAACCGATGTAATATCTATGATTGCAGCTTCAGCAGCACTGTCTATTTCAGATATACCCTTTAATGGACCAATTGCAGGGGTAAGGGTTGGATATATCAATAATAAGCCTGTCATAAACCCGAAGGTATCAGAAATGGAAAACTCTGAACTTGACTTGATGGTTGCAGGAACAACAGATGCTATTCTTATGGTTGAATCTGAAGCAAAGGAACTTTCTGAAGAGGTCATGCTTGATTGTGTAATGAAAGGGCATGATGAGATAAAAAAAGTTATTGATGGCATCAACGATCTAGTTAAGGAAGCTGGAAAAGAAAAATGGATTCTTGATGAAATTGAAAAAGATGAAACTTTAAAAAATAAAGTCATAGAGATTGCTGGCAGTGATATTGAAAGCGCTTACTCAATTGTTGAGAAGTCAGAAAGATCCACTCGTCTCGCAGAAATTAAGCAAAATACAATTGATCAGATTATCGAATCGGACGAAGAGATCTCTAAAGACGATGTTGCATCTGAAATCAAGAAAATTGAAAAAGAAACTGTACGATCAAAAATACTTAATGGGGAACCAAGAATTGACGGTAGAGATACTAAGACAGTTAGAGATATCAATGTTGATATCAATATTCTTGAAAGGACTCATGGATCTGCTTTATTTACTCGTGGTGAAACTCAATCTATTGTTGTCACAACTTTGGGTTCAGAGCGATCATCACAAATCATTGATGCCTTAGAAGGTGAGTATAAAGATAAATTCATGTTGCACTATAATTTTCCTCCTTACTCTGTGGGTGAAGTAGGTTTTATGGGATCTCCAAAGAGAAGAGAGATTGGACACGGTAAACTTGCTCGTAGAGCATTAGAAGCAGTTTTACCTAACATGTCTGAATATCCATATACTATTAGGATTGTTTCGGAAATAACTGAATCAAATGGTTCTAGTTCAATGGCTACTGTATGTGGTTCTAGCCTTTCTTTGATGCATGCTGGTGTTCCTATCAAATCTCATGTTGCGGGTATTGCGATGGGGTTAGTAATGGAAGGCGATAAATATAAAGTCCTGACCGATATTCTTGGTGATGAAGATCATCTTGGCGACATGGATTTTAAAGTAGCTGGAACTGATAAGGGAATCACTGCACTTCAAATGGACATTAAAATCGCCGGCATTACTGAAGAAATTATGAAAGATGCTCTAAGTCAAGCAAAGGATGCAAAGGATCATATTCTTAAAATAATGAATGAAGCAATATCATCACCATCTGAGGAATATTCTCCTTATGCTCCATCCATCATTAGCATAACCGTTCCTAAAGATAAAATTAGAGATGTCATAGGTAAGGGTGGTGCTACGATTAGGTCAATCACAGAGGTAACTGGTGCACAAGTTGATATTAATGATGATGGCATTGTAACAATTGCATCTGTTGATCAAGCATCTGGCCTTAAAGCAAAAGAGAAAATTGAATTACTCACAGCTGACGTCGAAGTAGATAAAATCTATGAGGGTAGAGTTGCCAAAATAATGGATTTTGGGGCATTTGTTACCATCCTTCCTGGTAAAGATGGTCTGGTTCACATATCAGAAATCTCCGAAGAGCGAGTTGAATCAGTGAGTGATGTTCTTAGTGAAGGTCAAGTTATTCAAGTAAAAGTAATTGAGGTTGATCGGCAGAATAGAATAAGACTTTCTATGAAAGCGATTAAAGACTAACTATCTAGTATCTTTAAACTGTTTCTCTGTAATTTCTCTTCTTTCTTGAGCTTCGAGAGTATAGGTTGCGACTGGTCTTGCCTCCAGGCGTTTTAATCCTATTTCCTCACCAGTTTCTTCACAGTATCCGAATGTACCTTCATCTATCTTTATAAGAGATACCTGTATTTTTCTGAGTAGTTTTCTTTCCCTATCACGTGTTCGAAGCTCTAGACCGAATTCAGATTCTTGAGTTGCACGATCATTTGGGTCAGCCAAGTTATTACTGTCAGTTTTTAGATGTTTTACAGTTTCCTCGGCTTCAATCTCTAATTGTTCTTTCCAAGCTAAAAGGAGCTTCCTGAAGTGATTCAGTTGAGGCTTTGACATATACTTTTCTTTAACTTTTCGTTTGTAAGGTTTAATCCCAAATTGTTCAAGTAAGGAACCGTATTCTTTCTTTGTTTTTTTTCGTGCCATAGATCTTGTATTTATAAAAAGAGAAAAGATTATACTCTGAAAATTGATTTTGTGAATAGTTATCTAGTCCGAATTATTTGATTTTATTTTCCGGCTTCCAGCTTGGGTCTCGATGAGTAAATTCAATATCAGTGTAGATTCCACCTCGAACATTAAATTTTGATTTAAAGCTAAGATATCTTGGTGAAAGTAGTTCCATTAAGTGTTCATATATCTTCCCTGTCACTGCCTCATGATAAGCACCTTCCTCTCGATAAGATGCCATATATAGTTTAAGTGATTTTAATTCTACACAGAACTTTTCGGGGACATATTCAAGATACATTTTTGCAAAATCAGGCTGACCCGTCATTGGGCATAAGCATGTAAACTCAGGTATTTTTATCTTAATTAAGAAATCGTGATCTGCATTTGGATTACTAAATGTCTCAAGAAGATTTATGTTTGATTTCTGATTCATTCTTTTTACCTCATTTTTTCAATTTATTAATGTATATAAGAAACAATATATTTTAAAATGAACTATTATCTTTTAATAGTGTTGTATGCGTCTCAGTAAAATCAAACTCTCAGGCTTTAAAACGTTCGTAGAACCGACAACACTGACTTTGCCATCTAATCTTGTTGGTATAGTTGGCCCGAACGGCTGTGGCAAGTCCAATGTTATAGATGCAGTAAGATGGGTACTTGGTGAGTCATCAGCCAAATACCTTAGAGGTGAATCAATGTCTGATGTCATCTTTAACGGTTCTGCTTCCAGAAAGCCTGTTAGCAATGCTTCTATAGAACTATTCTTTGATAATTCAGAAAAGAAAATTGTTGGCGAATTTGCAAAATATAATGAAATATCAACTAGAAGGGTCATCACTAGAGATGGCCAATCTGAATATTACCTCAATGGAACGAAATGCAGGAGAAAAGATATTACCAACCTCTTTTTGGGTACTGGTCTAGGGCCAAGAAGTTACGCGATTGTTCAGCAGGCTATGATTTCCAGCTTGATTGAAGCCAAACCAGATGAAATGAGGGTTTTCCTGGAAGAGGCATCAGGAATTTCAAAGTATAAGCAAAAAAGAAAAGAAACCGAATCTAGAATCAAAAATACAAGAGAAAATTTAAATCGGCTCAATGACCTTAAAGAAGAAATTGACAAACAGATTAAGCGATTAAAAAAACAAGCTAAAGATGCCGATAAATATAAGCAACTGAAAGATAGAGAAAATGATATTCAAGGTGAAATCATCTACTGCAGAATCATTGATATTGATACAAAACTAAAAACAAATGATCTTGAATCAAAATCATTTAGAGATACGTATGATGATCGACTTACAAAACTAAGAAAAATAGAAGCTGACATAGAGGAACTTCGTATTAAAAATAATGAAGTTAATGAATCCTTTAACTCTAGTCAAAAAGATCATTTTGAAATTCAAGCAAAAATAGCTCGGATTGAACAATCAATCGAATATGAAAAAGAATTAGAGTCCCAAAAATCAATTAATGCTCAAGAAATAAAAAAAGAACTTGATAGAATCAGGCTCGAATACTCTGAAGATCAACTTGAACTCGAACGAATAAATGCTGAGCTTGATTCGAAAAGTATATCTAATGAAGAGACCAAAGTTGCATTGTCGCAACTTGAAGGGCAACTAAAAATTACTACAGATGATTTAACATCAGAGGAAAAGCTAAATGAAAAACTAAGATCAGAGCTCAATGATTTAAAAACAACTTATGAAAGTGAGTCTGTTAGGGTTAATTTACTTGAAAAGCAATCTAGTGAGCAGAATCGTCAAAAAGAAATCATTATAAATGTTAATCAACTCAAAGATGGTTTCCTATCATTAAAGGCTATATTAGAAGATTCCTTGTCTGATTTTAGTTCTGAAACATCAAAAATAATTGCTAATCAAATTGAAAAACTTGAGGAAAAGATTAATCAATTATCATCTGAATATAAGGAGACTGAATTAAAAATATCTGAAAATGAAAAGCAACTGAAAAAATCCCAAAATATTACTGGCAAAACAAAAAAGTTATTTGATGAAATGACCAATATGAAGAATGAATCAGATAAAAAGAAAGTTGATTTGGCCAACCTTAGGAATACCCAGAGCCAAAAACTATCAAATACGAGAGAAAGACTTCAAGATGCTGAATTGAAAACAGAGTCACTTAAAACATCTCAACAAGGACTTCAAACTGCCATATCCAGATTAGAAGCACAAATAACCCAACTAAAAACTAGATCTCTCGAGTTAAATGCTAAGGAGAACCCTCAGACATCAATTAATGATGAACAAAAGTCAGAACTGGAAGTCCTTCTTAATATGAGTTTAGAAAGTGAAAAATCCTTAGAAATTGAAAGGAAGAGACAAGAAGAAATGCAATTACTCCTTAGAAATCAGGAAGTGGATAGAACAAATATTAATGCGTCTGTTAATCAAGCAAGAGAAGATCTTGAGCGATTCAGGCTGAAACAAAAAGAATATGAAGTAAGAAAAGAGTCTCTAAATGAACAACTGGTGTCAATTGGGATTGATTTCAAATCAATTGATGAAATCTATTCTGCTAAAAATATTAGTCTAGAATCATTGTCTTCAGAGCTTGAAAAAATATTAAGGGGAATCGATCGTCTAGGCGCCATTAATCTAGCGGCCGAAGCTGAATTCAAAGAAGAAAGTAAACGAATGGAAAAGCTTGACGAACAATTCGATGATCTCAATAGAGCTTTGGAAACACTCACTGGTGCAATCAAGCAAATAGATGATGAATCAAAATCAAGATTCAGTGAAACCTTTGAGAAAGTAAATGAGGGACTTTCAAAACACTTTCCTCGACTATTCGATGGTGGCAAAGCTTATCTTGAACTCGAAGATAACGATGCATTGAATGGTGGTGTATTCGTAATGGCAAGACCGCCAGGAAAAAGAAATAGCAATATCCATCTTCTTTCCGGAGGGGAAAAGGCTTTGACTGCTGTAGCGCTCTTATTTTCAATATTTGAACTTAATCCTGCACCATTCTGCCTCTTAGATGAGGTTGATGCACCATTGGATGACACGAATGTAAGTAGATTTTGTGAAATTGTAAGAGAAATGAGTAGCAACGTTCAGTTTGTTGTAATTACTCATAATAAAACGACAATGGAACTGACCAAGCAATTAATTGGTGTAACTATGAGCGAACCAGGAGTTTCAAGATTAGTTTCGGTAGACCTTGATGAAGCAATTGAACTATCGGAACCAACCAAATTGTCCTAATGGATATTTTATGGATTACACTTACTACAATTTTCGCCTTTCTATTAGTTATTCTTCTTTTCAGTAAGAAAGGCAAAGATAAGCCCAATCGTGAGATCAACATTCGTGATAAAATAGTTATCAATGACATAAATAATCAAAAAATAAATACTCCAAGTCGAAGAATATCATTACCAGAGAATAGCGTAAGTCTCAAAGAACTTATTCGCGTGTTCAAGACCTACGGACTCGAATTAAATAGTAGTGGAATTTTTGAAAAGAAGATCAATGCTGACTCTTCATATTATGTCGCAAACTTGAATGAGCCTGGCTATTTTAAGAATGATAGAGACATTAGAGGCTTTACATTTTTCTATGTTGCCAAAAATCATATTTTTGATAGGCATGTTTCGGATCAAATGGAAATGGACTCCGGAATCATACTTAATGAGATGAATGGAGTATTGCTAGAAAATAAATCAGACGAATAATTAATGTCAGATATGAAAGAAATTAAATCAAAAATAAGACAATTGATTGATGAAATTAATTTTCATAACTATCAGTACCATGGGATGGATGATCCAAAAATATCAGATCATGAGTTTGATAAATTAGTCAAAACGCTTCTTGTTTTAGAGAAAGAGAATCCGCAGCTTATACAAGTAGATTCTCCAACTCAAAGGGTTGGATCAAAACCCATCGATGGTTTTACTCAAATTGAGCATTTAACTCCGATGCTATCATTAGATAATGTTTTCTCAATAGATGAGCTAATATCTTTTGAAAAGAGAGTCAAAGACAGAATTTCTTTAAAAGAAAACATTGAGTTTATCGCAGAACCAAAGTTAGATGGTGTTGCAGTAAATTTGGTCTATGAATCTGGAAAATTATCTTATGCAACAACTAGAGGGGATGGGACAACTGGCGAAGACGTCACGCATAATATTCTTACAATTAAATCGATACCAATAAAACTGAAATCATCATCTCCACCAAGAAGAATAGAAATTCGTGGTGAAGTAATTATCTCAAAGGACGATTTCAAGAAAATGAACAAAGATAATGCAGATAAAGACATGAAGGTATTTGCAAATCCAAGAAATGCAGCAGCTGGAAGTATACGGCAATTAGATCCAAATATTTCACAAGAGAGACCATTGAGGTTTTATGCACACGGATATGGGTTATTTTCAGATGAGGGTAATTTTGCAAGTCATAGCGATGTAATGAGTTATCTCAGTGACGCAGGAGTCGTAGTGTCTCCATACTCGGAGGTTGTAACTGGATCCTCAGAATGCAGCAGATATTATGAAAAAATCGATACTATTAGGCACTCTCTTGATTTTGAAATAGATGGTGTTGTCTATAAGGTTAATAACATATCATATCAAAAAGAACTTGGCTTCGTTTCTAAGGCACCTAGATGGGCAATTGCCCATAAATTTTCTTCTATTGAGGTTGAATCGAAAATTCTAGACATAGACTTCCAAGTTGGCAGAACAGGTACAATTACACCTGTCGCAAAATTAAAACCTATTAATGTTGGCGGCGTGATAGTTAGTAATGCAACACTACATAACATGGATGAAATTAATCGCAAAGATGTTCGTAAAGGTGACTATGTGTTTGTAAGAAGAGCAGGCGATGTCATTCCTGAAATTGTTTCTGTAAATACAAGAAAAAGAAGTAAAAAAACAGAAGAGATTATTTTCCCAAAACAATGTCCTTCATGCGGATCAGAAATTACAAGGAAAGATGGTGAGAGTGCAGTAAAATGCATTGGAGGAAATATTTGTCCAGACCAAAGAAAAGAGGGCCTCAAACACTTTGTTTCTAGAAAAGCATTTGATATTGATGGCTTAGGTGAAAAAATCTTAAATCAGCTTTTTGATACAAATATGATTTCAAGTACATCTGATCTTTTTACATTGAGTATAGATGATCTAATGTCATTAGATAGAATGGGGGCAAAATCTTCTCAGAATCTAATCTCCTCAATTGAAGCATCAAAAGTTATTAATTTTGATCGATTTATATATGCACTAGGAATTAATGACGTTGGTCTTGCTACGTCAAAATCCCTTTCTGAAAGTTTTTCATCATTGGAGAACCTCATTAATACTGAAATTGATGATTTATTGATTATTCATGACATTGGACCTGTCGTAGCAAATAATATTTTGAGTTTCTTCAATGATAGTAAAAACAAAGAAAATATGGATCGTCTCATTGATCTGGGTGTAAACATTATGTATGAATCAGAAACTGATAGTCAGATACTTAATGATAAAACCTTCGTCATTACAGGCTCTTTGACAAAAATGACACGCACAGATGTAAAAGATCTTATTGAAAGAAATGGAGGTAGTGTAAAGTCGTCAGTATCTAAAAAAACAAGTTATTTATTGGCTGGAGAGAATCCTGGTTCAAAAATTAAAAAAGCTAATGATATCGGTGTTAGTATCATTAATGAAGAAGAGTTGTCGGATTTAATTAAAAATGGATAAAAGCTCGGGCAAACCGATTCAAGCTGAAATGCCTTTTGCAATAGTTCAAGGTGAGCAACTAACTGAGCTTCCAAAGGATCTATATATTCCACCCGTAGCACTTCAAGTTTTCTTAGAAGCTTTTGAAGGACCGCTTGATTTGCTCTTATACTTGATCAGAAAGCAGAATCTAGATGTCCTTGATATCCCTATCGCTAACATAACTGAACAATATGTAGATTATATCAATCTCATGAAAGATCTTGAGCTTAGTTTAGCGGGCGAATATTTGCTCATGGCTGCAATGCTTGCTGAAATAAAATCAAAAATGTTACTGCCAATATTTGAAGAAATTGAGGATGAAGATGATCCAAGAGCAGAATTAGTGAGAAGATTATTGGAATATGAGAGATACAGAAGTGTTTCCGAAGAAATTGATTTACTGAGAAGGGTAGAAAGAGATGTATACTTATCGAGAGCTGAAACTGGCAACTATCAGCAGCCAGATATATTGCCAGATTTAGAGTTACCAGATTTAGTTATAGCCTTTCAGGAAGTCCTGAAAAAGGCTGAAATGTTTTCAACCTTGCATTTTATGAAAGAACCACTTTCTGTAAAAGAAAGAATGTCTGAGATATTAGAAAAAATTAATGGTAAGGATTTTGTTAAATTTGAAGATTTATTCAATCTCCAAGAACAAAAGACGGGGCTTGTAGTCACATTCTTGGCAATTCTAGAGCTAATGAAAGAATTATTGATTGAGGTAGTGCAAGCTAAAGAATTTGGAATTATTCATGTTAAATTACTAATCGAAAAAGAGATACATGAACCAAATTAAAAATATTGTGGAAGCATTATTACTATCCTCCGGAGAGCCACTCTCTGCAGACAGGATACATAAAATAATTAATTCAAAAGAATCATGCACAAAAGCAGATATTCTCGAAGCAATTGATTCTCTAAAAATTGATTATGAAAATAAAGAAATTGAAATATCAAGAGTAGCTAGTGGCTATAGAATTCAAGCAAAATCTACGATCAATCATTTTCTAAATATTATTTATGCAGAAAAGACACCAAGATATTCAAGAGCTCTTATGGAAACATTATCCATCATCGCATATAAGCAACCTGTAACAAGAGGCGATATTGAATCTATAAGAGGTGTATCTGTTAGCAGCAGTATTATGCGAACACTAACAGATCGCAATTGGATTAAAATTGTTGGATATAGAGATGTTCCTGGTAAACCAGCTATGTTCTCAACTACAAATGAATTCTTAGATTATTTTGGTTTAGAGAAACTGAGTGAGTTACCAGATCTACCAGATATTAAGGAGCCTCAAAACATGAACCTAGATTTAGAACCAGACATAGCAAGTGAAATTAATCAAGTTTCATCTGAAAAGTTGAACTGAAATAGCTACTGGCAATCGATGCTTTGCCCTGTAATTTTTTTGCTTTCATCAGACATTAGCCAAACATATTTTTCCATTATTTCATCCGGGTTTTTTAATTTCATTTCATCTTCGTAGGGGTATGCTTCTTTTCTCATTTTTGTTCTAGCGGGACCTGGGTTGATACAATTAAATCGAATGTTTGATTGGTCTTCATGTTCTGAGCTTAATATTTGTGACAATGCTTCTATACCGAATTTTGAAACTGAATAAGCTCCCCAGAAGGCTTTTCCTACTTTTCCAACACCACTCGATGTAAATATTACTGATGCACTATCAGATTCAGTAAGCGCTGGTAGAAGTGATTTTGTTAGTAAGAATTGAGTTGTTAGATTGACATGAATTGTTCGAACCCATGTTTCAGAATCATAATGCGCTATAGGTGAGCGATCTCCCAGTATACTTGCATTTAATAACAGGCCATCTAATTTTCCGAATTCATTCATCATGTTTTCATAAACTGCCTGATAATCATTTCCATCAGCTTTTTCTAAATCCATGAGAGAAATCATTGGTTCACTGTATTTGTGTTTGATTATTTCATCGTAAACTTTCTCAAGTGATTTGAGATCTCTTCCCAGTAAGATAACTTTGGCCCCAAGGCTTGCATACTTTATTGAAGCAGCTTTACCGATGCCTTGATTCGCACCTGTAACTAAAATAATCTTATTTTTGAGTTGATAGTCAGACAATTTCATTCACCGTCATTATATTATTAATTATAAACTCAGACTTCCATGAAGTAGGATTATCATTAGCGTCTCTATATCCATATGTGCACGCAATGGATCTAATATCTGCTGCTATAGCCGCAGTTATGTCTTTTTCAGCATCGCCAACATAATACACATTGCTTGTATTATATGAATTCTCCGTTTTATCTAACGCCTTAATCAGTGGTTCAGGGTCTGGTTTTCTATTGTTAACTTCATCACCGCATACTAAAGTTTTCATTCTTCTAAGGAGATCAAATTGACTTAATAATGGAATAGTAAAACGACTTGATTTGTTGGTAACGACACCATAATCAATTTCTCTTGAGTCTAAGCTATCTAAGAGCTCATATACATTATCAAAAAGTTTACATTCTTGACCTAAGACTGACTCATAAATATCAAGATATCGTTCATATCTTTCGCCCTCAATTTCAGAATCGTCAGAGAATGCGACTGAAAATATGCCTAATACACCGTTTGATACCTGATTTCTGACCTCATCATAGGATACGGTTTTTACATTTTCTTCATCAAGAAGGATGTTTAATGCTAAATACATATCAGGAGCAGTATCAATAAGTGTCCCATCAAGGTCAAATAGGACAATTTTTTTATCTTCCATTTTTGATCTTCTTGAAATGCATCATGTAATTGACATCGACATCTTCTGAGAGTGAAAAAATAGTCGTGATTGGATTATAAACTACTCCAATTAACTCAATAAGTTCGAGCCCAGCAGATTTTGACCACTTTTCTAATTCGGATGGTTTTATAAAAGAATCGAATTCATGCGTTCCCTTTGGGAGTAAATTAAGTATGTATTCTGCTCCAATAATTGCCATTAGATAAGACTTGATATTCCTATTGATTGTTGCAAAAAAGAGATCGCCACCTTCAATAACGATATCAGAACAAGCTTGTATGGTTTCTCCTGGCGATGGAACATGTTCGAGCATTTCCATGCATGTCAGAACATCAAATTTCTGATTATTCTTTAAAGCATAATCTTCGAC
>CETU01025180.1_pt1 | contig 16517 bp, 15 predicted proteins | sample 356531 | NCBI WGS metagenome assembly CETU01 (sample SAMEA2623488, study PRJEB7988) | marine metagenome | isolation source: saline water (ENVO:00002010), including
GGTGATTTACAAGTTGATGGTACAACTACAACAGTTGATTCATTTACTGTAAACTTAAATGATCCAATAATCAACTTAGGTGTCACAACTAGCACAAGAACTGTCATGATGACAGCACTAGCTGGTGTTAGTACAATTAAAGTTGACACAACTGCTGGTATAAACACAGGTGATGGTATAACTGGTACAAACATAGGTAGTGGAACTACAATTGCAACTTATGATTTGGGTGAAAAGTTAATTACAATTAATGGATCGGTTCAAGTTGGTGGTATTGCGACTACAACTCAATTAACAGTAACTTCAAATGTAGACACAAATACTGACCGAGGTGTTGCATTTAACTATAATACAAGTGCAGGTTCAGGTAATAATAAACAAGGATTCTTTGGATTCCATGATTTAGGTGGTGAAAGTAGTAACGCACCAGAAGGTTCATTTACTTTCATTCCTGATGCTACAATAATTAATAATCTTGTAGGTGGTACAAAAGGTTTCCTAGATATAAAAGGAATATATTTCCAGACTGGTGATTTTGACACTACTGGAAATGGTATCGTTTACTTCGATACAACAGGTAAGCAAGTCGGTGCTGCTGGTACTGCTGCTGGTATAACTACTTCTAATTTTATACTCACAACGGATGCTAACAACATTCCCAAATGGACAACGACGATTGATGGAGGCTCGTTCTAAACTATGACACAAAGTAATGATGTTGATGTGAATGCTTTGATTAAAATTTACAACCAAAAAATTTCTACATTAACCAACCAAAATATTCTTCTTGAAGCAAAATTACAAACAGTTGTACAAGATCATCTTGATGCTCAAAAAGAATTACTCGCAGAAAAAATGGAACTGCAAGAAAAATACGAAAATCTATTAGCAGATATCGAAGAAGAAGATGGCGAAAGCAAGCACTAGACAAGAATTAATAGATTACTGTTTAAGGCAGTTAGGTGCACCCGTATTAGAAGTCAATGTAGATGATGATCAAATTGATGATTTAATTGATGATGCAATTCAAATGTTTCATGAACGTATCTTTGATGGTGTTGAAAAGATGTATCTTAAATATAAGATTACTCAGGACGACATAGATAGAGGTCTTGGTGTAACTGTATCAGGAACAACAACAGGAATTGGTGGAACAACAGGAATAGGAATTCATACAACAGGCATTACCACATCAATGGTCAATACTGGAATTGCTACCTATGGGGAAAGAAAATATGATTTTTATGAAAATTCAAATTATATACAAGTTCCAGATTCTGTAATGGGAATTGAAAAAATATTTAAATTTGATAGTAGTAGCATATCAGGTGGTATGTTTAGTATCAAATATCAATTATTCATGAATGATCTATATTATTTCAACTCTGTTGAATTGCTTCAATACAGTATGACAAAAACTCGTTTAGAGGATATTGATTTTTTATTATCACCAGAAAAACAAATCAGATTTAATAAGAGACAAGATCGTTTATACTTAGATCTCGACTGGGGATCACAAACAGTTGGTGATTATTTAATTATAGACTGCTATCGTGCTTTAAATCCAGACATATTCAAACAAGTTTATAATGATATGTTTGTTAAATTATATGCAACAGCATTAATTAAAAAACAATGGGGACAAAATTTAATAAAATTTAGAGGAACAAAATTACCAGGTGGAATTGAACTCAATGGTAGAGAAATATATGATGATGCAATCAGAGAAATAGATGCAATCAGACAAAGAATGACTACTGAGTTTGAGTTACCTCCTCTTGATTTTATTGGGTGATGACTGATGGCATTAAATCCCCATTTTTTACAAGGATCTCAAGGAGAACAAAGATTAGTTCAGGACTTAGTTAATGAACATCTAAAAATTTATGGTGTTGAAGTAACATATATTCCAAGAAAATTTGTAAGACAACAAACTATTATTAGAGAAGTTCAATCATCAGTCTTTGATGATAATTTTTTATTAGAGGCATACGTAAATACGTTTGATGGTTATGGTGGTCAGGGAGACATCATGACTAAATTTGGTGTAAGTTTAAGAGATGAACTTACAGTAACTATATCAAAAGAGAGATTTGAAGACTTTATCTCACCATTTTTAGCATCTGATGATGATTATACATTATCATCAAGACCAAGAGAAGGAGACATAATATTTTTCCCATTAGGACAGAGACTATTTGAAGTAAAATTTGTTGAGCATGAACAACCTTTTTACCAGTTAGGTAAGAATTACGTATATCAACTTAAATGTGAACTCTTTGAATATGAAGACGAAGTTCTTGATACTGGCATTGATGTCATTGATTCTCAACTTGAAGATATTGGTTACATTAGTAAGTTACAACTAATTGGAGCTGGAACAACTGCAACTGCAAACGCACAATTAAGTGTATCTAACAGAGGTTATATTCGTGAAATTGTTCTGAATGATGATGGTAATGGATATACAAGCACACCAAATGTTGCAATTTCAACTGCTCCAAGTGCAGCTGGTAATGTAAATGCAACTGCTGTTGCAATAACTACATCAAGAGGTGGTGTGTTCTCCATTGATAGAATTGAACTAACACATGCAGGTATTGGATATACCGTAGCACCATTAGTTAAAATTACAGGTGGAGGTGGTGTTGGTGCTGCTGCCACTGCTGCTCTTGAATCAACTAATTTTGGTATTGTTGACTTTACAATGTCAAATAATGGTGTTGGTTATGCAGCAACTCCAACTGTAACCATAGTTGGTCTTAATACATCACCAGCAGTTGCAGAAGCAAATCTTCTTGCAGATGGAACAATATCTGACATTAGATTAAGAAATGCAGGTATTGGATATACACAACAACCAACAGTTACTATATCAAAACCATCAATTGTACCTACTGCAAATCCAGAACTATCTGGTGTTGGTAATTTTGATGTTGGTGAGATTGTCCGAGGAGTTACTTCTCAAATTGAAGCAAGAGTCAAAACATGGGATACTGATACTAAAATTCTTGAACTTTCAAATGTAGGTATTGGAACAACACAAGCATCATTTATTCCAGGTGAAGTCATACAGGCAACTGAGTCTACTTTCTTTAATGTAGTAACTCAAGTAATTGGATCATGTAATGGCATTCAAACAACCATATCTGTCAACAGCACTGCTGGAATAGAAATTGGAATGGCATTGAAAGAATCTTTTGCTGGTGCAGGTAATACAGTTCCAGTCATTGGATCAGGTTCTACTGTCATAGCTATTGGAAGTGGTACAATATCAATACATCCACCTTCAATTTGCATCCCTTGCCCATTTAATGCAGTGTTGTCAATTGGTACAACAGCATATTCAAACTACGTAGTTGATTTCTTCGATGAAGATAATCAAAATACAACTTTTGAGTCAAATGAAATCATCGAATCCGAAGCAGATGATATTATTGATTTCTCAGAAGGTAATCCATTCGGTACATTCTAATGTTAGGAAATTATTACTACCACGAAATACTCAGAAAAACCATAATTGCTTTTGGTACAATTTTTAATGACATTCACATTCGTCATCGTGATGGATCTGGAAAAGAAACTAATGATATGAGAGTCCCTCTTGCTTACGGACCTATGCAAAAATTTCTAGCAAGATTAGAACAACAACCAGATTTAAATCGTGCAGTTCAGATTACATTACCAAGAATGTCATTTGAAACAACCAACATTGCATATGATGCAACAAGAAAAGCTGGAATCACACAAACATTTAAAGCATCTTCTAATAATAGTTTAAGAAAAGTATTCATGCCAGTTCCATATAATGTTGGATTTGAATTGAATATCCTTGTCAAGTTAAATGATGATGCATTGCAGATTGTAGAACAAATATTACCATATTTTCAACCATCATTTAATGTTACTATTGATTTGGTAAGTGTAATTGGTGAGAAAAGAGATGTTCCCATTGTATTAGATAATATATCATTTCAAGATGACTATGAAGGAGATTTTGCAACAAGAAGAGCACTTATATACACTTTAAACTTCACTGCTAAAACTTATCTCTTTGGTCCTGTATCTGATTCTAGTGAAGGTCTTATCAAGAAAGTTCAAGTGGATTATCATGCATCTGTTGATACTGAGAATGCAAGAAGAGAACTTAGATACTCTGCAACTCCACAAGCACTCAAAGACTATAATGATGACAACACAGCAGAATTGAGAGGAGATTTGAGTAAAACTAAGACTAGATTTGATGTATCTGATACCTCTGCTTTATCCGTTGGCATGAGAATTATTATAGATAAAGAAATCATGAAGATTAAGGAAATCGTTGATGCAAATACAATTATAGTAATCAGAGGATACCAAAGTATTGCTACAACGCACATTTCACCAGCATCAATTGATGTATTAACAACAGCTGACGATGCCTTAGTTGAACCTGATGATGACTTTGGATTTAATGGTAGTCTTGATGTATTCCAAGATGCTAGATCATTTAGTCCAACACAACAGAAAGACATTTAATGAATACCATGACTAACTATGATTCTATTGATGAAGCTTTAAACACAAGTAGTGCGATTGATGTCACTCCAACTAGTAAACCACAAAAGGTGGAATCTACAAAGGATGATGTCAAGAAAGACTATGATTATACCCGTGCAAATTTATATTCGTTAGTCGAAAAAGGTCAAGAAGCACTTAATGGTGTCTTAGAAGTTGCTGGTGAAGGTGGTAGTGCCAGAGCATACGAAGTCGCAGGACAAATTATAAAATCAGTTGCAGATACAACTGATAAATTAATGGATCTTCAAAAGAAAGTTAAGGAAGTAGATGAAAATAAAAAACAGACAACAAATAATGTAACTAACAATGCACTCTTTGTAGGTTCAACATCTGAACTCTCAAAGATGTTAAAACAAGGAATAATAAATAATAAGGAGAATTCTAGTTCTAATGAGTAATTCTGTCACTATCGAAGATTCAAAAGGAGAGACCTTTGCAGAAGTAATTGATGTTGTTGGTGTATCTGAGGTAAAAAAAGCATTTCAACAATCAGTGAAAGAGGGCTCACTTCATAAGTGGTTCAAAGGTTCAAAGTCCAAAGATGGCAAACCTGGTTGGGTTAATGTCGTCACAGGAGGAACTTGTGCTAGTGACAAACCTGGTGAAGGTACACCTAAATGTGTATCATCATCAAAGAGAGCAAGTATGACAAAAGCAGAAAGACTCTCTGCTGCTCGTAGAAAAAAGAAAGCAGATCCTGGTCAACAAGCAAAATCTGGTGCTGCAAAACCAACCTATGTCTCAACTGATAAACCAAAAAAGAAAATGAGTGAAGAGATGAAAAGAGATGAGTATGGTGATCCAATTGGTGGTCCTAAAATTTCAAAGAAACAAATGAAAAAAAATCTTATGAAAAACGTGCCCGACGAGCAACATACAACTACAACAAGTGAACAATATATTGATTTACCATTACATGTTGAGATACCAAAAAATGACGGAGACTTCAAATTAGGTCTTATGTTCCGTGAGAGTTTAGACATTGACAAAGGTATGCTCTTCATATTTGAGAAAGTTGGTCAACATTCATTTCATATGAAGAATACTCGTATTCCACTTGATATTGCATTTGTTAAAGAAGACGGAACTATTGAAAGTATTAAAGAACTAACACCATATAGTAATTTACCTGTGTATTCTGATGGTGAAGTATTATTTGCGATAGAAGCAAATCGTGGTTGGTTTACAGAAAACAATGTGGAAGTGGGGGATGAGATAGTTTTAGGAGAAGCAAAAGATAAGAAAGGAAAGGGTAGTGGTACAAAAGATGCATGCTACCATAAAGTAAAATCAAGATACTCTGTATGGCCAAGTGCATATGCATCAGGTGCATTAGTAAAATGTCGTAAAGTTGGTGCTGCAAACTGGGGTAATAGTACAAAGAAAGAAGAATATAACTTAGAGGAGAAAAAAGGTCAAAAGTGTTGGCCAGGTTATGAAAAGAAAGGAACACAAAAATTATTTGGTAAGACTTACAATCGTTGTGTAAAGAAAGAAGAGTTCTCTGATTGGAGAAATGACATAGGTTATGAGGGTAAGGACGACTCAAAAAAGTTACAAGAAGATGATATGAAGGGTATGAGTGTCAAGTCAGGACACAAAAGACCCACAAAATCAGGTGCTGGAATGACGAAGAAAGGTGTTGAAGCATATCGTCGTAGAAATCCTGGTTCTAAATTACAAACTGCTGTGACAACGAAACCATCTAAGTTAAAAAAAGGTAGTAAAGCGGCAAATCGTAGAAAGAGTTACTGTGCAAGAAGTGCAGGACAAATGAAGAAGTTTCCGAAAGCAGCAAAAGATCCGAATAGTAGATTAAGACAAGCACGTAGACGTTGGAATTGCTGATAAGTTATGAATGATAATGTATATCTTGGTAATCCGAATTTAAAAAAAGCAAATACTCCTCATGAATTTACAGAGGAGCAGGTCATTGAGTTTATTAAATGTAAGAATGACCCAGTTTATTTTGCAAAAAATTATATTAAGATTGTCTCTCTTGATGAAGGACTGACACAGTTTCACCCATATGATTTCCAAGAAACTTTAATAAAAAGATTTCATGAAAACCGTTTCAACATATGTAAAATGCCTCGGCAGACAGGTAAATCTACTACATCTGTATCGTATCTTTTACATTATGCTGTTTTCAATGATAGTACAAACATTGGTATCCTTGCTAACAAAGCAGCAACTGCCCGTGATTTATTAAGTAGATTACAAACTGCATATGAAAATTTGCCTAAATGGATGCAACAGGGTATAATATCTTGGAATAAAGGAAGTTTGGAGTTAGAAAATGGATCTAAAATACTGGCGGCATCTACCTCTGCAAGTGCAGTTAGAGGTATGTCTTTCAACATTCTTTTTCTGGACGAGTTTGCCTTTGTTCCTAACCATATTGCTGAGTCATTCTTTGCCTCAGTATATCCTACTATCACTTCTGGTAAAAACACCAAAGTCATAATGGTATCTACCCCTCACGGGATGAACCACTTTTACAGATATTGGCACGATGCAGAGAGAAATAAGAACGAATATGTACCAACTGATGTTCATTGGAGTGAAGTACCAGGTAGAGATGCTGTTTGGAAAGAGCAAACTATTGCAAACACATCAGAGCAACAGTTCAGAGTTGAGTTTGAATGTGAGTTTTTAGGTTCTGTTAACACACTAATAGCACCTGCCATATTGAAAAATATGGTATATGAAAACCCAATAACAAGAAATGCAGGTTTAGATATCTACGAAAAACCAGAAAAGGAGCATAATTATATACTTACAGTTGACGTTGCAAGAGGACTTGGAAATGATTATTCTGCATTCATTGTCTTTGATGTCACTCAATTTCCATATAAGGTGGTAGCAAAATATCGAAATAATGAAATCAAACCTATGTTATTTCCAAATGTTATACTTGATGTGGCAAAAGGATTTAATAATGCTTACATATTAGTTGAAGTGAATGATATCGGGGATCAGGTTGCCAGCATATTACAGTATGATTTGGAGTATGAAAACCTGCTTATGGCTTCGATGAGAGGTCGAAATGGTCAAATTGTTGGTCAAGGGTTTTCAGGAAAGAAAACACAACTTGGTGTAAGAACCACAGCTGCTGTAAAAAAACTCGGTTGTAGTAACCTGAAAACTATGATTGAGGATCATAAATTGCTCACATGTGATTATGAAATTATATCTGAATTAACAACCTTTACTCAAAAACATAATTCATTTGAAGCAGAAGAGGGTTGTAATGATGACTTAGCAATGTGTTTAGTTCTCTTTGCGTGGTTAGTTGCACAAGAATATTTCAAGGAAATGACGGATAATGATATACGAAAAAGAATATATGAAGAACAAAAAAATCAAATTGAACAGGATATGGCACCTTTTGGATTTATTGAAACTGGATTAGAGGACACGCAATTCGTTGACAAAGACGGAGATGTGTGGCATACTGATGAGTATGGAGACCGTTCTTACATGTGGGATTATAGATGATTTCAGCTTTACTTTTTAGTTCAAGTTTTCTTAACTTTGCTTTTTACATATATGCAATTGGATTTGTGATTGCATTAATACTCGAACAAATTGTGAAACAATCTGATAATCAGAGAAATATTTACATAGTAGAAACAAATCGAAAATATCTTTGGAGACAAACTTGGATAATCAATATTAATTGGTTTGCATGCAATGTAGGGTTATATTTTATATCAAGAAACATGCAACCTATGGGTGATACCTTCTGGGATGGTGCATTTTAATACATGTAGACTACATGAAAAAGGGCATTTTAATAAATAATTTCAGAAATAATCTGAGATTCGGAGAATAAAGATGCCACTAAATTTAGCATCTCCTGGAATTGTAGTTAGAGAAGTTGACCTAACCGTTGGTCGTGTTGACACAGCATCTGACAAAGTTGGTGCTCTTGTAGGACCATTTGCCAAAGGTGCAGTTGATCTTCCAATTTTAGTGGAGACAGAACAAGATTTACTAGACAATTTTGGAAAACCATACTCTGCTGACAAGCACTATGAGTATTGGATGGTTGCATCATCATATCTTGCTTATGGAGGACCACTAAGGGTCGTAAGAGCAGATGATGATGATTTAAAGAATGCTTTTTCGGGAACTGCTGGAAGCATAAAGATAAAAAGTACAGAACATTATAATGATCTGGGGTATGATGGTTCAACAATTACTGGTGTAACTGTTGCTGCTAGAAATCCTGGTTCATGGGCAAACAACTTAAAGGTTGCAATAATTGACGACTTAGCAGATCAAGTATTGCAATTTAGTACACTACCTTCAAATATACAAGTCGGTTTTGGTATTACTCAGGCAGTGCCACCAAATACTGTGGTTGCAGGATCTGGTACAACATCATTATTAACTGGATACTTTAAGGGAATTGTCACCGAAGTTGATACTACATTAAAGAAAGCATCTGTTAAGATATTAGAATCAGTTACAGAAGCAGGTGTTTCAACATCAGTTGATTACCAACCAAATGGAATTTATAAGTTTGGTAATACAGTCGCAACAATTCATAACAATGCAGGTGTTGCAACAGGAACTGGATCACCAACTGGAAATTCAGATTGGTTTGATCAGCAAGCTATACAATTAACAAACTCAACAATTAATTGGAATAACATTGCAGAGAGACCTGGTACATCATCATTTGCAGAAGCAAGAGATTCAAGATTTGATGAAGTTCATGTAGTTGTGATTGATGACACTGGTGAGGTAACTGGTAACGCAGGTACAATTTTAGAAAAACACTTAGGACTATCAAAAGCAAAAGATGGTTTATATTCATTAGGATCACCATCCTATTGGAGAAAGTATCTTTATAATAACTCAACCAACATATTTGCTGGTGGTGCACCTGCAGGTATCGTTACAACATCATTTGGTGAAGGTGCTACCAACTTTACACTTTCATCAGATGTAGGTTGGGATCAAAACGCACAAGGCATTAAATATGCTGGTATTGGTGTTACAACACTGACACTAACTGGTGGTAAAAACTATGATGGTGGATCAGATGAAGAAGCAGCTGGTGCATTCCAAGTTACTTTGGCTGGACTTGCAGGAGGTTATCAACTCTTTGAAGATGATAATTTAAACTCAGCAGACTTTATTCTAATGGGTTCTGCTAATCATACAAAAGAAACTTGCCAATCACTTGCAAATAAAATCATCTCTGTTGCAGAGATAAGAAAAGATGCAGTTGCATTTGTATCACCCAATAGAGGAGCTTTCCTCAGTGATGGAAGTGCAGGTTCTGTTGTGGTATTTGATGCAAATCAAATTACAGACAATGTAATTAGTTTCTTTGCTCCTGTATCATCCTCATCATTCGCAGTATTTGATAGCACATACAAATACATGTATGATAGATTTGCAGATACATTCAGATATGTTCCAATGAACGGAGACATTGCTGGATTATGTGCGAGAAATGATATCAATAACTTCCCTTGGTTCTCACCAGCGGGAACTGCAAGAGGTGCGATACTCAACGCAGTTAAATTAGCATACAATCCATCTCAAACACAAAGAGATCAGTTGTATTCTAATAGAGTTAACCCAATCATCTTCTCACCTGGTGGAGGAATAGTTCTCTTCGGTGATAAGACTGGTTTATCAAAAGCATCAGCATTTGATAGAATAAACGTTCGTAGATTGTTTATCTTCCTTGAAAATGCAATCTCTGGTGCTGCAAGGGATCAGATGTTTGAATTCAACGATGAGATCACAAGGACAAACTTTGTGAACATTGTTGAACCATTCCTTCGTGATGTACAGGCAAAACGAGGAATCTTTGATTTCAGAGTTATCTGTGATGAAACAAATAACACTGCTGCAATCATAGATAATAATGAGTTTGTTGCAGACATATTCATTAAACCTGCAAGGTCAATTAACTTCATCGGTCTAACCTTCGTTGCTACACGAACAGGTGTATCATTCGAGGAAGTAATCGGTTCTGTTTAAGTAGAGGTAATTAAGTAAAATGGCAACCCAATTTAATAGACCACCTTTAAGACGAATAACTGACTTTAAAAGTAAGTTAGTTGGTGGTGGTGCAAGACCGAATCTATTTGAAGTCGAACTTGCTTTCCCAGAAGAGATTGCAATCGACAATGATGTAAAGGATAAGGCAAGATTCTTAGTCAAAGCAGCTGCCTTACCTGCTTCTAACATCACTCCAATAGATGTCAATTTCAGAGGAAGAATCTTAAAAATAGCAGGAGATAGAACATTTGATACATGGACTATCACAGTTATTAACGATACTGACTTCTCAATTCGTTCTGCTTTTGAAAAGTGGATGAATTCAATCAACAGATTATCTGATGCAACTGGTGCTAACAATCCAGCAGATTATCAAGAAGATGCTTATGTTCATCAACTTGATCGTGATGGATCTACATTAAGAAGTTATAGATTCTATGATGTTTTCCCAACAAATATCAGTCAAATGGATCTATCTTATGAAACAGTTGACACAATAGAGGAGTTTACGGTAGAATTACAAGTACTATACTTTGAATCTATCAAAGGTGTCGGTGATAACGCTGGAGGAGAGAGCATAAGTTAAAACTGATAAATAGTGCTATAATAAAAGAAAAATAGTTATACAATGGCAAAACTCTTTGGATTCTCAATTGATGATTCGGATAATAAACCCGATTCAGTAGTATCACCCGTTCCTCGTAGTAACGAGGACGGGGTTGACTATTTTGTTCAATCTGGGTTTTATGGTCAGTATGTTGATATTGAAGGTGTATATAGAACTGAATATGATTTAATCAAAAGATATCGTGAAATGGCACTTCATCCAGAGTGTGATGGTGCAATTGAAGATGTTGTAAATGAAGGTATAGTCAGTGATTTATATGATTCACCTGTTGAAATAGAATTAACAAACGTAAATGCAACTGATAAATTAAAAGATAGAATTAGAGAGGAGTTCAAACATATTAAAGAAATGATGGACTTTGATAAAAAGTCTCATGAGATTTTCAAAAATTGGTATGTAGATGGAAGATTATATTACATAAAGGTTATTGATACAAAGAATCCACAGGACGGTATTCAAGAGATCAGATACGTTGATCCAATGAAGATGAAGTTTGTCAGGCAAGAAAAAAAGACAAACAACAAAGGTAATTTACCATTAGACCCATTAGCAAATAATAAGAAAGATATTGCATATCCTGAGATAGATGAATATTATATCTACTCACCAAAACCAAACTATCCTACATCAATGTATTCAACTGCAGCTGGTGCAGGTGGTAAAGGACAAATTAAAATTGCAAAAGATTCAGTATGTCATGTAACATCTGGATTATTTGATCGTAATAAAGGAACTTGTTTATCATACTTACATAAAGCAATTAAAGCTTTAAATCAGTTAAGAATGATTGAGGATAGTCTTGTTATTTACAGATTGTCAAGAGCACCAGAAAGAAGAATTTTCTACATTGATGTTGGTAATCTTCCAAAGGTAAAAGCAGAACAATATCTTAAAGAAGTAATGTCTCGTTATAGAAATAAACTTGTTTATGATGCAAATACTGGTGAGGTAAGAGATGATCGTAAGTTCATGTCAATGATGGAAGATTTTTGGCTACCAAGAAGAGAGGGTGGAAGAGGAACTGAAATTACAACTTTACCTGGTGGACAAAACTTAGGTGAACTTACAGATATTGAATATTTTCAAAAGAAATTATATCGTGCATTAGGTGTTCCAGAATCAAGAATTGCAAGTGATGGTGGATTCAATTTAGGTCGTTCATCAGAGATATTAAGAGATGAATTAAAATTTGCAAAATTTGTAGGAAGATTAAGAAAGAGATTCTCAAATTTATTCAATAATTTACTCAAAACTCAATTAATTTTAAAAAATGTAATTACACCAGAAGATTGGGATTCATTAAGTGATCATATTCAATACGATTTCTTATATGATAATCAATTTGCTGAATTAAAAGAGTCTGAATTAATGAACGAGAGACTTGGAACATTAGCAACAATTGAACCTTATATTGGTAAGTATTTTTCTAATCATTATGTAAGAACAAAAGTTCTTCGTCAAACTGATCAAGAAATTGAAGAGCAAGATGAACTAATTAAAAAAGAAATTAAAGATGGTGTAATTCCTGATCCAAGTGCAGTAGATCCTATTACTGGACAACCACTTGAAGGTGGTGGAGATTTAGGAGCAGTACCTACTGAACCAGACTTAGAAGCAGATGGAATGAAAACTGATGCACAATTCCAAAAAGATGTTAAGTCTGCGGAGATATAAATAATCAAGATATCTTAACATTTATTAAATATGGATGAATTACTTGATATGATTGCAACTGATAGTTCCGCCTCGGATATATCAGATTCGATCAAAGACACGTTGTATGCAAAGGCATCTGAGAGAATCAACACTCAGAGACCAGATATTGCTGCACAATTATTTGATCCTTCAATTGCAGATGCAGAAGATGACTCTGCAGAAGAGGAATCATAAATAACACTATCACGGTTGATTATAAAAAATGGCAGCTTTCAAGGTCGTACAAAAAATAGCATCTGTTTCTGGAAACGCAACGAGTGGATCTATCCCATTAAAGTCGGGTTATCTTAGAGTAACACCAGCTGGTGGTGATGCATTTGTTGAAGTTGGAACTAACCCAACAGCAACAGATGATAGTAGCATATATGTTCCTCAAAAAACTTCATTAGTTTTTAAGGAAAGTGTTGCTTCGGTTCAAACAATATCAGTTGCAAATGCATCTGGTGCAATAAAATTTAGCCTTCCAGCTGGAACAGAGGCTCCATTTAATGTTGGTGATAAAGTTGAAGTAACAGGATGTGCACCTACTGGTATTAATACTACAAGTGCAGATGTTACAGCAGTCACAGGACCAAATCCATTTGGAGTATCTGGAACTGATTCTACTCAATCTGGAACTGTAACTTTAAATTATGGTGATGCTAATTTATCTGCTACTGATGGAGTAGGTGAAATCAGAAAAGTTGTAAAAGTTGCAGTTCGTGGAAGTGGAAAAACACATATTTCAGAAGTTCAAATAGTAGGAGATTTCTAATGAAACTAATTACGGAAGAAGTATCAAGAGTTAAATTTATCGTAGAAGGTAAAGGAGACAAAAAGAAAATGTATATTGAAGGTGTATTCCTTCAAGGTGAAATTAAAAACCGTAATGGTAGAATGTATCCTATTTCAACTCTTGCAAAAGAAGTTGGTAGATATAATGAAAGTTTTGTCACAAAAGGAAGAGCATTAGGAGAACTTGGTCATCCAGAAGGTCCTACTGTAAACCTTGATCGTGTATCTCATAAAATTACATCTCTTGTTCAAGAGGGAAATAATTTTAGAGGAAAGGCACAACTTCTTTCTACACCTATGGGTAAGATTGCACAAAATCTTATCGGTGAAGGTGTAACTCTTGGAGTATCTTCTCGTGGTGTTGGTTCACTCAAAGAAGACCTTCATGGATGCAAAGTTGTAGGTGAAGATTTCATGTTAGCAACAGCTGCTGATATCGTTGCCGATCCTTCTGCACCAGACGCATTTGTATCTGGAATTATGGAAGGAAAAGAGTGGATTTGGGAAGGAGGAATTCTTCGTGAACAACTCGCAGAAAAAACACAAAAGAGAATCAATACTCTTGTAGATCAAAGAAAATTAGAAGAACACAAGTTGAATCTATTCAACGATTTTCTCTCTAATCTCTAAGTTCTATAAATAAATACAGATTATTAATTTTTTAATCAACATGTCCGTTGGTAGCAACAATTTACAAGAAATGGAAAACGTAGTAACTAAGGGTGCTGCTAAAGCTGATGCGATGCCAAGTCTAACTGGGACAACTCCTGGTCAAACTGGTTCGTATGAAGATTTAGGTGGCCCAACTCCGCAGAATTATAAAGTCGATGACGATTCTGCTAAACTAAAAACACCTGGCACAACCCTTAAACAAGTTAAGGATATTGTTAACAAAGGTGCAAAACCCGCAGATCCAATGCCAGCAGGTATGAAGGAAGAGGATCAAGTTGAAGGTGATGTAGTTGCCGAAGACGAAGTGGTTACTGACGAAGTAGTTTCTGAAGAAGAAACAACAACGGATGAAGTGGTTTCTGAAGAAGAAACAACTGAAACAGAGGAAGAAGTCGTTGCCGAAGAAGAAGAGACTGTTGAGTATTCCTTAGAGGATGACATCAATGCCCTTGTTGAAGGTGAAGATCTTTCCGAAGAGTTCAAAGAAAAAGCAGCAACTATATTTGAAGCTGCAATTAATTCCAAGGTAGCTGGAATTAAAGAAGAATTAACTGCTTCTTACGAAGAAAAACTCGTAGAAGAAGTTGCTTCAATCAAAGAAGAATTAAAAGACCGTGTTGACTCATACCTTGAGTATGTTGCTGACGAGTGGATCGCAGAAAATCAACTCGCAGTCGAGTCTGGTCTTAAAGAAGAAATGACTGAATCATTCATCTCTGGAATGAAGAGTCTATTTGAAGAACATTATGTAACTATCCCTGAAGACAAATATGATGTCATCGAGAGCATGGTAGATAAACTTGATGAAATGGAAGGTAAACTCAACGAGCAAATCGAAAAGAATGTTGCTCTTAATAAGAGATTAGCCGAATCGGTTTCCGATGTAGTATTTGCAGAAGTAACTGAGGGACTTGCCCAAACACAAAAGGACAAGTTGGCTGGTTTAGTAGACAATGTTGAGTTTGAAAGTGAAACAGCATACCGTGAGAAGCTAGAAACGTTGAAGGAATCTTATTTCCCAACAAAGGTAGCTCAAAGAAACCAAGCAGAGAATCTAACAGAGGAAGCAGGTTCCACAGACTACACAGGAAGTGTAAGTCCTTCAATGGAAGCCTACCTTAAAACTCTGACTAGAGTTTCTAAAAAATGATTTTTATATCATAAATTCAAACTAAACTTTTAACGAGGTAAAATTTCAAATGCAAGCCCCTATTAATACTGAGGCTTTACAAGAGAAATGGGCACCACTACTAAACGCAGAAGGTCAGGAAAAAATTACTGATCCTCATCGTAAGATGGTTACAGCAGTTCTCTTGGAAAACCAAGAAAAAGCATTAAGAGAAGAGAGGGAGTTCTTAACAGAGCAACCTACAATGAACACAGATCCATCAGGAACAGGAAATCCTGGATTTAGTGGTTCAGCAGCATCACCAGTAGCAGGTTTCGACCCTGTTCTAATCTCATTGATTAGAAGAGCAATGCCTAACTTAGTGGCATATGATCTTGCAGGTGTGCAACCAATGAATGGTCCAACAGGACTTATATTCGCAATGAGATCTCGTCTTGAAGGTCCATCAGGAGATGAGACATTCTACAACGAGGTAGATTCAGCATTCTCTGGTCAGAATGAAGGTAGAACTAACACATCTGGCATGGTTGATGCACAGGTTGGTTTAGGTACAACTGCACAAGCAGGATCTAATCCAGGTCTACTTGATCCATCTGCAACAGGAACTAGTGTACAGTCCAAGATCTACAACGTAGGTCAGGGTATGTCTACATCTGAGTCAGAAGCACTTGATGGTACAGGCGCAGCAGCATTCCATCAGATGGCATTCTCAATTGAGAAAGTCACTGTTACTGCGAAGTCCAGAGCACTAAAAGCAGAGTACAGTTTAGAACTAGCACAAGACCTTAAAGCAATCCACGGATTGAATGCAGAGGCTGAGTTAGCAAACATTCTATCAACTGAGATTCTTGCTGAGATCAACAGAGAAGTTATTAGAACAATCTATAACGTAGCAGAACCAGGTGCTGCTGTAAACACAGCAACAGCAGGTACTTTCGACTTAGACGTTGACTCAAACGGAAGATGGTCTGTTGAGAAGTTCAAAGGTTTGATCTTCCAGATCGAAAG
>CETU01097682.1_pt1 | contig 16482 bp, 14 predicted proteins | sample 356531 | NCBI WGS metagenome assembly CETU01 (sample SAMEA2623488, study PRJEB7988) | marine metagenome | isolation source: saline water (ENVO:00002010), including
TTTATTTGGGCATCAAGCACTATTTGAGAAGCATATTTTTGCTCTTTATTCAGTTCGGAAAGAGGAATCATTCTGGTCATGTCAGAGCAATATCCTTCAAAATTTGCACCTACGTCTACGAGTAACAGATTTGTATCCAAAATACGTTGATTAGAAGGGCGAGCGTGGGGAAGTGCACTGTTCTTACCAGCTGCAACTATAGGCGGGTAGGCTGCATTCAATGCACCATATTCAATCATGAGTGATTCAATGTTGCGAGCTAACTCTCTTTCAGTTGTCTCTGGATTTAATTCAGCTAGGGCATTATCTAAAGCCATGCAGGTAATTTCAGCTGCAGTCCTTATCTTCTCTATTTCGCTTTTATCTTTTATACACCTAAGTTCCAAACAGAATTTATGAGCATCAATAACGTCTCCTTCTATAAGGCTTTCTATTTTTTCTTTTGCACTCCATGAACATTTTTCGCCGTCCAAGTGAACATTTCTTTTCTTTGCAAGTTCAGCAATTCTATTAAATGGATCTGAGCCAATAACACACTTTACATCTACGCCATGTCTTGCGATTTCAACCGGTGCTTGTTCCGCATATCTTGAGTCGGTAAAAAGCACTTGGCAATTTTGGTCTAGATACATTACCCCATTAGACCCTGTAAACCCCGTCAGCCATCTGATAGTGAAAGAGTCAAGAGCAATGAAACAAGCATTACGTTCTGCGCACCAGTCACCTACGCGAGTAAGTCTTTGAAGGTGAATTGCTATTTCATCTTCACTTATCATCATTTTCAATAATCTGATGAAACGCTCGGATTGATAGCTCGTAGCCTTGTATCCCAAAGCCAACAATTGATCCGTCCGCTACAGGTGCCACAACAGAAGTGTGCCTCCACGATTCTCGTTGATTTGGATTAGATAAGTGCATTTCAATGATGACGCCTTCATAGACAAGCAAAGCATCATGAATTGACCATCCGTAATGAGTGAGAGCGCCAGGATTTATGATGATTCCGGTGTGTTTGCCTCTGGCTTTATGGATTTGGTTTACAAGGTCCCCTTCATTATTTGATTGGAAGTGCACCAATTCATAACCAAATTCATTCGCGACTTTTTCTGCGTCCTCAATATGGTCTTGCATTGTAGCTGACCCATAAATTTCCGGCTCTCGTTCACCAAGCATGTTAAGGTTCGGCCCCATTAATAGCAGGATTGATTTCATTGAACGACCTCCAAAGCTTTCTCTAATATATCTTGATCGTGAACAAGCACAGGTTCCACTCCATTTTCTCCATCCAAAACAAATGTGATCCCATCTTGAGATTTTTTGTCTCTTAAGAAAAGCGAAGTGATTCTTTCAAGATTAACGCTTTTCTCCAATTTCATATTTAGACCATAGTGGGCGAGAATTTCCTCGTGATATTTAACGCGTCCTTTTCCAATGCGCCCCATTAGGAATGCAACTTCGGCAGCATATCGAATACCTACTGCGACAGCCTCGCCGTGAGCTAATGAAAAGTCATTCTCTAATTCTAGAGCGTGCGCTAGGGTGTGGCCATAATTTAGGACTGCTCGTTTCCCGGTTTCACGCTCATCTTCAGCAACAATGCCTGTTTTGACTTTGATACATTCTAGAACGGTGTCGATCAGTCCAAATTCCCGCATATCTTCTGCACCAAGGAAGTGATACTTAGCGACTTCCCCATACCCACACTTCCATTCGCGATCCGGAAGAGTTTGGAGCGTATCGGTATCACATATGACAGCTTTCGGTTGCCAAAATGTTCCAATTAAGTTTTTCCCTTCAGGAAGGTTGACTCCTGATTTGCCTCCGATTGCTGCGTCAACCATTCCTAGCAATGTGGTAGGAATATTAATTACATTCAGGCCTCTGTGGTAGATTGAAGCGGCGAAAGCAGCAACATCAGTTACCATTCCTCCACCCAAGCCAATGACTACATCTGAACGGGTTAAACCCCAGTCAACCCATGCCCTGCATAATTCAATAACGGTTTCTATTGATTTAGAGTTTTCACCTGTTCCGATATCAAAAACTTTGTGATTTTTGCTTGAAGCGATTTCTACGCCAATTTGCTTCTGAGTTACAACAGCCACTCGCTTTGCGGACTCGGGGTAGTACTTTGCGACATTATCTAGGCAATTCACCCCAACTAATACCGGATAACTTCTTTCACCTAGATTGACTTTGATTTCTTTCATCTCCACATTACGAGAGTAGTCACGGAAATTAGTTTTTGCAGGGAGTTAACCTCAGAAGTGTTATCTGCCAATAGTATCAGAAACTACGTTTTCTATACCCTCGATTGATGTATTCAGACCTGTCCAGAGCAGGAACTGCAAAAGGGCTTGGTGAATCAGCATACCCAAGCCTGAAAATGTTTTAGCGCCTAACCCTTTGGCTTGCCGAAGAAGCTCTGTCTCAATGGGGTTATAGACAAGGTCTATTACAGTTTGTTTAGCAGATAGAAACTCTACGGGAACTGGCAGCATGGCTTCTTCAGAAGTCCCAGCCATGCCAAGCGGGGTTGAATTCACGACAATATCACAATCAGCAAGGTCTGCGTAGCTACCGACTCTTGCATTAGGTCCTCCAAGATAAGCAGCTTTCTCAGCTTTTGGGTTGCTTCTATTCACAACGACAATCTCTTTAACCGGGTTATCTCCCAAACTATTTATGATTGAGCGGGCTGCACCACCAGCTCCAATGATTGCGATAGCCTTTTTATTAAGCGGTTCCTTGAGCTGCAACTTCAAGGCATTCACGAAACCGGCACCATCGGTATTATCCCCTATAAGGTCATCCCCATCCCAGAAGATGCAGTTGACTGCATTCAATTTAATAGCAGTCTCCGTTAGCCCATCTAAATGAGGAATCACTGCTTCTTTCAAAGGCATCGTTACAGATAAACCACGGATATTCTTTTCCCTAACTGCAGTTATGCACTCACCGGCTTCATCCTGTGAGACTTCTACTGCATGGTACATCCAATTCAATTTTTCTTGCCTGAATGCAGTGTTATGAATAAGCGGGGAAAGAGAATGCGCTATTGGCTTACCCACAACCGCAGCGATAAATTCATATCCGTTAACGTCAGGGAAATCAACCACAGCCAAGTTCTCTCTCTACACATATCAAAACAGCCTCGTTAAAATCTTCCTGCGTGACCGCGAATGTATGAGATCCCACACCCGATTCGTCAGTTCGCACATAATATAACCATTCTCCTTGAGCAGGCTGGAGAGCTGCCTCTATTGATGCCCTTCCTGGGGCACTTATCGGAGTTGGGGGTAACCCTAAAACAAGTCGTGTGTTATATGGTGAATTGACTGCTAAATCGCTGAGTGTTAATTCTCTATCACCGCCAAGAGCATAAACGATAGTGGCGTCTATCCCCAATGGAATTGAACGCTCCAACCTGTTGTAAATTACTCTGGCTATCTTGGGTCTCTCCTCGTCAAGTGCTGCTTCTTCTTCAATTAGTGATGCAATGATCAGCACCTCATAGGGGGTGACTCCCAAGGCGCTGGGAGGGTTTGCCAGACCAGTTTCTGTGGCGACAATATCGAATTGTGAGGTCATTCTCTGGAGAAGGTTCTCTTCATTCGCTAGTGATACCTCGTCCACGTCGTAGGTGTCAGGAAAGAAGATTCCTTCTTTGATAAAGCTCAAAGTAATACCGAGGCTGGAAGGAGTACCAGCATTTTCAATTGCTTTTTTAAGTTCCTCGGGATTAAAGTCCGGCAATTGACCCAGAAGTGTTTCTTGCATCTCTATTAGAGTTAGCCCTTCGGGAATAGTTACGAAAAATCTGTCATCAGGGATTTCCATTGGCCCTGCTAAAAGATTTTCTTTAACATCCCATGCTGAGCTATTTATCTGAAATGTATAGATGCCTGCTTGGAAATCGGAAGCACTTTTGAACCTTAAGTAATATCTGAAAACAGTTGCATTGGCAACAATGTCATTATCGGCAAGGATTCTTGCAATATCATCCGCAGATGCCCCTTGAGGAATTTCAATAGTTATCGCTATGCCTGGTTCACCTGGTGGGTCAAGTTGATTATCAATCCATCCTTTGACAAAGCTGTATGTTGATAGCGAAAGGATGAGCAAAATGCCTATGAATATACCAAATCGTATCGCTGTGCTTGTTCTTCTCGGAAGTCGTTCCCAGTCTCGGTCATCATAATATTCATCTTCATACCAGGGTGGTAGATCTTGAGGGTAAATATCTTTTGGACTTGAGTTGCCACTTTGGCCGATTTCATTACTTCCCTCATATGCCCCTAGGAAAAAGTTTTCATAAGGTGCATCAAGTTCTCCTTCGTCTTGTCTTTCCGGTTCGGTGTCTGGATACACAGATTGATTTTCCAGTTCCGAGCGCGTTGATTCTTCGTTATCCCCACTCATGTAATTGTTCCGGATCTGGCGTCTTTTGAATTGTTGAAAGAATCAATCCAACCCTGCAAGATTATTGCGGCAGCTACTTTATCGACGACACTCTTCTTCTTATCGCGCTTTACATTTTGGCGAAGGAGTATTTGTTCAGCAGTCACAGTGGTAAAACGCTCGTCATAAGTTTCAATTGGTATATCCGTTAGACCCTTTAGCTTTTCTATCTCTTTGGTGACAGATTTAGCTGATGCCCCTAATGTTCCATCTAATGAAATCGGTAAACCTACGATGATTTTATTTGCTTCCCATTCATCAGCAATATTCAGGATTGCAGTGTGGTCCTTTTCTATCTTGTCTGCTCTTTGGATAACGTCATACGGTGTGGCAACTGTTAGGTCTGAGTTACTCAAAGCAACCCCTATCCTTTTGGATCCTAAATCAAGTCCTATGATTCTCACCCTGACTCCGCTTTTTGTCGGGCTAAGTGGATAGCTTTTTCTAAGGCAGAGCTATCTTTTCCGCCAGCAATAGCAAAATCCTTTCCTTTGCCGCCGCCGCCCTTAATTAGTTTTGTTGACTCAGCTATGAGTTCGGATGCGTCAAGTTTAGATCCAGCTGGTACTCCTGCGGCTAGTACTACCCCACCACTATCCAAAGCGACTCCAAGAATTACGGCTTTAATATCTTCGCTACTACAAAGAGAACCAATCAAGTCCCTCATATCATCTCGGCCAACACCGTCAATCTGTTCGGCTATGATTCCATCTTGTGCTTGACCGAGGAGGGTATCAAGTGAACTCATGATAAGAGATGTGCGCAATGCAGCTAGCTCGTTCGTTAGCTCATCTATTTCCCTACTCTTCTTTGCAACGCCTTCAATGAGATTTGATGATGGAACGCCGAGGTCGATTGAGACTTCTTCAATTAGGTTCTGATGAGCACGAATAAGGCCGATAGTACCAAGACCCGCGACTGCTTCAATGCGCCTAATATTTGACCCAATTGATCCTTCAGAGATTATCTTTAGTGGTCCGATATCACTGAGATTGCCGACATGTGTTCCTCCGCATAGCTCAACGGAATGTTCGCCGGCTTTCAAAACACGTACTTCGTCACCATACTTATCTCCAAAGAAAGCTAATGCCCCTTGTTCTTTTGCATCTTCCATCGTGGTTTTGACGATCTCAACACTAGAGCCTGAAAAGACTTCATTATTTACTAGATCTTCAATTTGCTCTATTTCTTCTTTCGTGAGTGGCGCAAAGTGACTGAAGTCAAATCGTAGGCGCTCGGGACCTACCCATGATCCCTGTTGTTTCACGTGCTCGCCTAAAACTGTTCTTAGTGCCCAATGCAAGAGATGAGTCCCTGTATGGTGGCGCTGAATTTCTAGCCGTCTCTTACTATCAATCGTGGCTGTGACGGTATCTTCAATTTTTATTACGCCACTTATCTGCTCTATGGCGTGCAAATAATGACCACTGGGCATAGCCGTTGTATTCTCTATTTTGAGGGTTCCATTTTCGTTTGTGATGATACCGGTATCTCCCACTTGTCCTCCGGCCTCAGCATAAAAGGGGGTTTGGTCAAGAACTAGAAAATCGTTATCAAGATAGAGGACCTTTGAGATGCTTTCATGCTCGCTATAGCCTTTGAAAGAAGTAGCAGGCAATTTTTCTATAGCTTTTTGAAGCTGGGAATTTAAATTAGATGAATTACCTTTCAAGGACGAATCCGCTTTTCCTCTTTCTCTCTGGAGAGTCATTTCGTTATTGAATTGCTCAATATTTATCGGGATTTTTCTTTCAGCGGCGATTTCTTGAGTTAATTCCATAGGAAAGCCGTATGTGTCATGCAATTGAAATGCAACCGCTCCACTTAATTCTTCACTCTCATTGACTTGGGATAAATGTCCCTCCAAAATCTTCATCCCAGCAGAGAGTGTTCTCCTGAAGCCCTCTTCTTCGCGTTGCAATGCATCTTTGATCAAATTTTTGTTCTCTGCTAGGTCTGGGTAGGCGTCGTCCATGAGCGTTATTACTGCGTCAGCAAGGTCAGACATGATCGGCTTTTCAACCCCGAGCAGGTAAGCATGCCGGACGGCACGCCGGACGATTCGGCGCAAAACATATCCTCTATCTTCGTTGCTTGGAATGACTCCGTCACTAATCAAAAAACTGCTGGATCTAGCATGGTCGACTAGTATTTGCAACGAGACAAGAGTGCTGTTTTCGTAGTCTTTTGTCACTCCTGTGATAGCTTCTGCAGCCTCGAGAAGCGTTTGGAACTCATCTAACTCCCAAACAGCATCTACATTTTGAATTACCGACAAAACTCGTTCTAATCCGGCTCCTGTATCAATTGATGGTTTCGGAAGCGGAATTTGCTCACCGTCAGCTTGCTGATCATATTGCATGAAAACGAGATTCCAGATTTCAACGTATCGCTCATCTGAAGCGGGATTTTCAGGACCACCGGGGGGGCCATACTTTTCGCCTTTGTCCCAAAAGATTTCTGAACAGGGACCATTGGGTCCTGTATCAGCCATTCGCCACCAATTATCCTCACCAAGTCTCTGTATACGATCCGGAGGGACACCTACTTTTTCTTCCCAAATTTGAGCAGCTTCGTCATCTGTATGATGAACAGTTACCCAAAGTCTTTCGGGGTCTAGTTTGAGCACTTTGGTGAAAAACTCCCACGCTAAAGGGATTGCCTCTTCCTTGAAATAATCCCCGAAACTAAAATTTCCCATCATTTCAAAGAAAGTTAGGTGCCTACTCGTTCGACCAACCTCATCTAAGTCATTATGCTTTCCTCCAGCTCGTACACACTTTTGCACCGTCGTTGCGCGTTTGTATGGTGGATTTTCAATGCCTAGGAAATAGTTTTTAAAAGGCACCATTCCTGCATTGGTGAAAAGGATTGTGTCATCGTGAGGAATCAGGCTTGAAGAGGGCACAACCTCATGACCTCGTTTTTCAAAAAAAGTAGTAAACGCGCTTCTGAGTTCTCTGGCTTTCATTAAAACAATCCTACAGTGCAATAACTGCGCATAATTTTATGCCGACGCATTGTTATATTATTACGCGATTTTAGCTTTAGTTTGTTTATTAATCGTTAAGGATAAGAACGCCGTTTGGGGCTTTCTTTCCTGCACGGTTTGGTAGCCTGTCTTGATACTTTACTGCGATCCGCTTACCTTCATCTGCTACACCTGAAATCGTTGTTTTTGTAGCTTTGACACTATTCTCAATGAAATTTGTAGCTACTGAAGTCGTATAATCAGCCGCGCGTTTTTTGACCATTCGTTTCATCCAAAGGGATGAACTCAGTCCGGCACTAAATCCTGCCGCTATCCAGATAATTCTCTTAAACATACTTACACCATAGCTGAGTTAGGGCCCTTTACAAGCCAGATTGAATCTTGAACTTCTAATCAGTTACCCTAAATACTTATTAAGTTACGGAATCCGCTGCGTCATGGTTTTGAAGTTGTGCGGACACACCTAGCTAGCTAGGGTATTATTCTTTTATGACTTCTCTTGATTCAAACCGGTTTGACGTTACAAGTTTTGAGGACGTAATGCCTCCTGCTCAAAGCTACAAGGACGGCAACCCCACAATCATTAATTTAGTTGCAGAGCCAAAGGACGTTGGTCGAAGAATTGTTGATTTTTTCTCTGGCCTAGCATTCGGCACAGAAGGAACTTTTGAAAAAGTAGCAGAAGGCATCTACTTAATTACACCTTCAGATAGTAACGATTAAATCAGGTTGTCTCAGGGGCTAATCTTAAGCCCAGCTCTTCAAGGTGTGTTGGATCAAGTGGAGTTGGCGCATTAGTTAGTGGATCGCTTCCTGACTGCGTTTTTGGAAATGCGATGACCTCACGGATATTTTCTTCTCCTGCAAGCAGAGCCACAAGACGGTCGATGCCAAATGCAAATCCTGCATGAGGAGGTGCTCCATATTTAAAAGCATCAAGCAAGAATCCAAATTTTTGCTCAGCTTCTTCATCTTGAATTCCTAACATGCTAAAGATCTTTGCCTGAATATCCTTTTTGTGAATCCTCACGCTTCCTGAGCCTAACTCCCATCCATTGAGGACAAGGTCGTAAGCTTGAGACCGGATTGATAGGTATTCTTCACCTGAGGCAGTGTCAAGCATCTCAAGGTCATCAGTATGTGGCATAGTAAAGGGGTGATGTGCGGGTATGGGCTCGCCACTATCTGTTACTGATTCAAACAACGGGAATTCTGTTATCCATAAGAAGTTTAGTCCTCCCTCTCCTACTGGAGGTCGAGCTAATTCCAGCCTTAAGAGACCTAATATATGGTTGACAGTTCTCCTTTGGTCGGCGATTACAAAAATCATATCGCCGGAGTTTGCACCCATTGCGGACGTAAGCTGGGCGATTTCTCTGTCCGACATGAACTTTGTTAGCGCCCCTTCTAGCGATGAATTCTCACCAACCTTAAACCAAGCTAGCCCTTTTGCCCCCCAGCTTTGACACTTTTCAGTTAGCGCGTCAATGGCATTTCTTCCAAGTGTTTCAGCGCCTTTTGGATATAGGATTCCTTTGACACAGTCGACTTTGAAGACGTTGGCTTCCGTTTCTTGAAAGATATCTGACAGTTCTATGAGTTCCATTCCAAATCTGGTGTCGGGTTTATCAGATCCGAACCGCTCCATAGCATCATGCCAAGTCATCGTAGGTATCTCTCCAGGCCTCTCTCCTGTAATATTTTCAACAGAGTCCTTTATTGCTTCAGATACAAACGTCAGGATATTTTCTTGGGTCACGAAACTTGCTTCCATATCAAGTTGCATAAACTCGAATTGTCTATCAGCCCTAAGGTCCTCATCTCTAAGACAACGGGCAATTTGGTAATATCTGTCAATGCCCCCGACCATGCATAGTTGTTTAAAGATTTGCGGGCTTTGCGGCAAGGCATAGAAATTGGATGGATGAAGTCTAGAAGGGACAACAAAGTCTCTAGCCCCTTCCGGTGTTGATGCGATCAGCATAGGAGTTTCTATTTCAACAAATCCTTGCTTTTCCATTGCGTTTCGGATTGCGCTGTTAACTTGAGCTCGTATTCTCAGATTTTTTTGCATCCGTGTTTTCCTCAAATCGAGGTATCGGTGTCTTAACCTGATGTTTTCGTCAACCTCAGAGCGTTCGTGCATAGGAAATGGCGGAGGTTCAGCCGAAGATAATAGCTCTACGGAACAGTCTCCGAGTTCGACCTCACCGGTGGATAGCTTTTCATTACTTTTGCCCTCAAAACGGGATCGGACAGTTCCGGTGATTGAGACAACGAACTCTGACCGAAGGTCTAATTTCTCATCGACCACGCATTGGATAATTCCAGTGTGGTCACGGAGATCAATAAAAGCTAGATGCTCGCTGTGCACCCTGCGAGTATCAACCCAACCGCAAACAGTTACAGTTGAACCGATATCGCTTGATCTGAGCTCGCCGCAGTAGTGAGTTCGCATAGTCATTTTGTCGTCTCCTGTAACATTTCCGTTAAAGTTTTTGATAGTGACTGGCGGTCCAGAGCAATTTGTGTTCCGTCGCCTCTTAAGTCTCGAAGGGTAACCTGATTTTCATCAAGTTCATCAGTTCCTATGATGATTGCTAGCTGAGCTCCTGACCTATCAGCCGCCTTCATTTGAGATTTCATGGACCGCTGGTCAAAACTTCTATCAACACTGAATCCAATTTGCCGCAACTGATCTGACAAGATAAGGGCCTCATCTCCGCCCGTAGTGTCAATAACAAAGATGTCTATATTGTTGGTAGGTTCCGAGATATTTTCTGCTTCACATGCTAGTAACGTTCGATCTATACCGATGGCAAAACCGATGCCTTCTGTAGGCGGACCTCCTAGAGCCTCAACAAGCCCGTCATAGCGACCGCCTCCTCCCACAGCATTCTGAGCAGTATCAAGATCAGGAGCAATGAATTCAAATGTTGTTTTCGTATAGTAATCCAGGCCTCGGACTAGCCTGGGAGTCAGCTCATAGTCTATTCCGAGCTTAGAAAGACCATCTTGAACAATTTGAAAATGCTTATTGGAATCGTCATTTAGGAAATCTGATATAACTGGCGCACCTTTTATTACTCCTTGATCTTGCTCTCGTTTAGAATCAAGGACACGTAAGGGGTTTTTAAGCATTGTGTTTCGTGACTGTTCACTGAGGTCAGCCTGATTCAAATTTAAGTACCCGATCAGCGCATCGTTATAGTTAGCCCTAGTCTCAGCGTCGCCAAGTGAATTTAGAAGTAGCTTAGTATTCGATAATCCCGCTTTTTGGAAGAATCTTGAAGCCAAACTTATGATCTCAACATCAGCATGAGGGTCGGGAGACCCTAGTAGTTCCGCTCCCACTTGAAGAAATTGACGGTAGCGACCTGCCTGTGGTTTTTCATATCTGAATTGGGGTCCTTGGTACCAAACTTTCCATGGTGTAACTGGCCGATGCTGAGCGAAAGCCCTACATATGCTTGCTGTCAGTTCGGGCCGCAAAACGAGATGTTGGGGGTTCTTAGGATCCTTATCGAAAAGATCAAACATTTCTTTGGTGACTATCTGGGAGCTATCACCAAGTCGTTGAAATACTCCAATATCTTCGAATATCGGTGAGATAATCTGACCGTAACCACCAGAGTTTAGAGTTTCTTCAAAGATGCTCAGAAGATTGGTAACTCTATTCGATTCCGGAGCCATTATATCTCGGGTACCTTTGGGGGCTTGGAATTGTGATTTGCTCATGTGGCAAGACTACAGGGTTGATGGTGCTTATGGTGCTATTAAGGAACGTGAATGAAATGTGGTGCTAAACGGATTTCCGCCAGTGGTATTCTAAAGCATCTGATAAGCGGTTCACTGCGGCATCAATAGCTAGGATATCATATCCATGTTCGTCATTGACCGTGAATAAGACCCATCTTATTTGATCTGCGGAAAGCAGCTTAGGTGTTTCGCTGTCAGGGTCGTACTGATCTGCTTTGATCTTTTGTATTTCCTCATGCGTTGATTCCTCAAATAATTGAAGTGTGTCAGCAATCAAATTCAAGAACTTATCAACTTCCGCTTTTTCATATCCAATTTCTTCAACTAATGGAGGTGAGAGTTCTCTTAATCTCTTACTGGTAATAGTTGGAGCTGGAGTGAGTACTTGATCCTTTGCGTAATCCAACTCAATCCCAGCGTTAGAAAGCGTATTTGGGTTTAGCGCCTTTGGATTAAGTAACGAGTCTAAATAGTCGTCGACCTCTTTAGGGTCGTAGCCTTTTTTATTAGTCAGAGAAAACTTTACGCGTTGAAGTTTTGTGGCGATTGTTTTACTTTTGCCGTCTGCTTGCCATTTGTTTAATTTGCGAAGGAAGAGATCTACTTCCTTGATCTTGTATCCATTGATCTTAACAATTTTGAATTTCATCATTATTTGCTAGCTGATTTCTGGGTGAGTTGAGCTTCCGTCGTTTTATTATCCGCTATCACGATTTCGCCTTTTGAAGTGATGACCCTTTATTGTTTCCTGGCAAAATCCGATAGGCATCGTATACTCCATCAACTTGGCGTATGAGGCTTATTAACCAGTCCAGGTGACGACCATCTCCTAATTCGAACTCAAAGTTCATGACGCTGATTCTGTCAGTTCCAGTTCGGGTAGAGCTTGAGATGATGTTTACCCTTGCATCGGAGAGGACTGTTGAAACATCTCCGAGTAGCCTCGTTCGATCAAATGCCTTTACTTCTATTGATGCTGTAAAGGTGCCTCCTCGTTTATCATCCCATTCCACATCTATTAAACGATTCGCATGTCCGGAAGCTAAAGCCACGCCATTGGCACAATCACTTCGGTGGATGGAGACTCCTCTTCCCCGTGTAACGAAACCCATTATTTCGTCTGGCGGAACAGGGGTGCAACATTTAGCTAATCTAATCATCACATCGTCAACACCCTCAACAACGACTCCTACTTCATTATCTCGTTTTCTTTTTGCCTGCCCTACTTTTTTGTCTCGGTGGCTTGGTAATGGAGCTGGAATTCCTTGTGATGACCCTTGTTTTTTGAGGATCTCGAGAAATCGTCCAGCTACGCTTTTCGGATTTACATTTTGTTCACCAATGGCTGCATAGAGAGCTTCCGAATCCGAATAATTTAGTGTTTCGCAGACTTCTTGCAAGGTCTCGCTCTTTAGAAGTTTGAATGTAGGCAAGCCTTCCTTGCGTAGAGATTCGGCAAGAGCTTCTCTTCCAGCGTCGATAGCGTCTTCTCTTCTTTCACGGGTGAACCATTGTCGAATTTTTGAACCCGCCCTGTGCGTTTTTGCGAATCTCAGCCAATCCTGAGATGGCCCTGCATCTTGGGCATTGCTAGTTAGTATTTCTACTGTGTCACCTGATTGGAGAACAGTATCGAGTGGGACAAGCCGTTTATTCACTCGGGCGCCTCTACAGGCATGCCCTACTTCTGTGTGTATTGTATATGCAAAGTCAACAGGAGTTGATTTAGATTCAAGGGTCACGACTTCACCTTTTGGTGTAAAGACGAAAACCTCGTCTTGGTCTAAATCCATCTTTAGATTAGTCATGAATTCAAGTGGATCCTCAGTTTCTTCTTGCCAATCAACAATGCGTGAGAACCACATATATTCATTTTCATCAACTTGTTCTTTATAACTGAAATGCGCAGCTGCACCGTGTTCGGCTCTATGGTGCATATCACGTGTTCTTATTTGGACTTCGAGAGGCTTACCTTGAGGTCCGATTACGGTGGTGTGGAGAGATTGGTACAGATTGAATTTAGGCATCGCTATGTAATCCTTGAACCTTCCTTGAACTGGATGCCACGTAGCATGGATTGAACCAAGAGCGCCATAGCAATCTTTCACCGATTCAACTATCACTCTAATGCCCATCAAATCGTATATTTCATCAAATTCTCTACCCTTTATTACCATCTTCTCGTAAATACTCCAGAAATGCTTGGGTCTGCCATGCACCTCTGCTCCCACCATCAATTCATCAAGTCGGGACTTAACATCGGCTAAAATCTGAGCAAGGTAGAGATCTCTCTCAGGTGCCCGATCAGCTATCATTTGGTCAATTTGCGCGTACCATTTGGGATGCAATGCAGCGAAGGAGAGGTCCTCTAGCTCATTTTTTAAACCCTGCATGCCTAGTCGATGTGCGAGAGGGGCGTAAATATCAAGAGTCTCGCTTGCTATCCGTTGCTGTTTCCATTTCGGCAACGATGCGATGGTACGCATGTTGTGAAGACGGTCAGCGAGTTTAATTAGAAGCACTCTGATATCTTTTGCAACTGCCACCAACATTTTTCTCATTGAGGCAGCTTGTTGAGCTTCTTTTGTTTCAAATTTTATTCGCTCTAGTTTGGTAACACCGTCAACAATAGAAGCGACTTCATCTCCGAATACTTCTTCAATTCGCTCAAAAGCCTCTTCGGTATCCTCAAGAGTATCGTGTAGCAATGCAGCTATTATCGTTGATTCATCAAGCCCAAGGGATGCAACTATCTCTGCCACTGCAACCGGGTGTGTAATATAGGCATCTCCAGATTTACGGATTTGACCGTCATGCGCCTCTTGGGCTTCTTGGTAGGCTCTTTTAATTTGATCTGTCTCTAAGGTGGCATGGTGCCTTGAGAACATTTCCAACACCTGATTAAGTTCAGCCGCAGGGTCCTCTTCAATACGATTCCATAAGCTAACTTTTGTTGTAATCAAGCTCATGTTTATAAGCCTATCCTAGGCAAGCACTAGTCGTAAGTCAGGAGAGTATGTTGATGATAATTTGCTATCTCTTCTCTTCCGTTCAGGAACTCAAGCGATGCTAGAAATACAAATCCAACGACTCTTCCGCCTAAACGCTCGACTAGTTTTGCAGCAGATTTCGCAGTTCCACCGGTTGCAAGAACATCATCAACGATTAGCACATTTGATCCCTTGGGTACCGCATCACGTTGCATCTCAAGAGAGGATTCACCGTATTCTAAATTATAGCTCTGAGCTATAATTTCACCTGGAAGTTTCCCTGCCTTTCGAATGGCAATGAAACCTAAATTTAGCGCATTTGCTAGGGCTGACCCAAAGATGAATCCGCGAGCTTCAATACCAGCAACATAGTCTATTTCTTCGACATCAACTGCTCTTGCCATCAACGACACCGCTGTTGCGAAAGCTGCCGCATCTTTTAATAAAGGCGAGACATCTTTGAAGTTGATTCCTTCACGGGGAAAGTCCGGAACATTTTGAATGAACTGTTTCAAGTCTATTTCGGATAGCGACATCTCAGTTATTTACGTTTTTTCCTTGGCCTTGGTGGAATGGCTGGGTTTGATGGCGCCTTAACAGCAGCCTGAGAACTTTTTGATCTTTTCTTTACTGCCTCGCTTAACCGGTAGGACCTATTGCTATCTGAGTCTGCATCACCAAATTTGTTCCTCAAGATCGTAGCTGTAGGTGCAGCAACGAAAAGAGATGAAAAGGTTCCGATTATTAGGCCGATAAGCAATGCCAAGGCGAACTCTCTTAAAGTAACTGCCCCCATGATTCCAGACCCCACGACCAAAACCGAAACAACTGGAAGAATAGAAGTGATACTGGTATTTACTGACCGCATAAATACCTGATTCAGCGCCTTTTCCACTACTAACGTATAAGTTAGTTTTGAGTTGGAGAGCATGTGCTCGTTGTCTCTGACTTTGTCAAACACTACTAAAGTATCGTAGAGCGAGTAGCCCATGATTGTTAGAAAAGCTATGACGGTCGGTGGGGTTACTTCAAACTGGAAAAGTGCGTACAAGCCAACGGTTATCAAAATATCGTGTGCGACTGCGAGTAAAGCCCCTACTGCCATTTCCCACCTGAGGCGAATCGTTATATAAAGAGCAATAACAATAAAGAAGACAATCAGCGCATTAATAGCTTTATCTGTTATTTCTTCTCCCCATGATGGACCAGCCGTCGAGACGCTGATAGCTGATTCGTCCTGACCGGTTAACTCTGCAAGAGCAGCCGTTACTTGTGCAACTATAGGGTCACCACTTTCGCCCTGCTCAAGCGACGTTTGCGCTACTTTAGAGAGCTCGGTGCGAACACGAAGAACACCTCCGCCTGTTTGGATTCGTGCATCTGCGATGCCTAGTGGGCGCAATGCATCTCGCACCTGTTCCGCTTCAATTCCAGTGGCTGAGACTTCCCATGCTCCGCCGCCTTCAAATTCTAGACCCAGATTTAATCCTCTGAATCCAAGACCGCTTACTGAAATTATCAGCACTAGAAGAGAACAGAAACCTACAGGTTTCCAAAGTTTTGCAAAGGGTACTGAAGTTTCGTTCCTGTACATTCTCCCAAGCAAACTCATGATTCCTCCTCAACAGAACTAGGCAAGCCACTTAACCACGATCGATCTTGTATTGCTTTCTGCATTCCCATTAATTTAACAACTGGTCTGAGAAAGAAATAGGTGGCGACCAGGTCAAGTATTGATGCGAGGCCAAGCATCAAAGCAAATCCTCTTACAGAACCAACTGTGAGGAAGTAAAGAATGGCGGCGCCTATTAGAGAAGCTAGATTGGCCCAAAAGATTGTTTTGAAAGCTATTGGGAATGACTGATCCACTGCTGAACGCAGGGTCCTTCCATTCCTTATATCCTCTTTTAAATGCTCAAAGTAAACTACGTTTGAATCTAAAGACGTACCTATGGAGACGATCAATCCAACCACTCCAGCCAGCGTTAATGCCAAGCTTCGTGTTTCAGATAGCCAGGAGAGGATTACCCATAACATGGTTCCAGACACCGCTAAAGAAAGCATCGCTGCCAAGCCTAATAACTTGTAGTAAGCGATCATGTACAAGGCGACTAGTGCAAGACCGACCAGTCCGGCGGTAATACCCGCATCTAAAGAATCTTGACCGAGTGTTGCAGAAACTAAGCGGACTCTACTGCCACTTGTTGGATCAGTTGGGTCTCCGAATTCCAACGGCAGTGAACCGTATTTGAGCACTAACGCAGTATCTTCTGCTCGGTT
>CETU01082268.1_pt1 | contig 16468 bp, 10 predicted proteins | sample 356531 | NCBI WGS metagenome assembly CETU01 (sample SAMEA2623488, study PRJEB7988) | marine metagenome | isolation source: saline water (ENVO:00002010), including
AGAGATCCAGATCCAGATAGAAATGGATTGAATCCACCATCTCCATCATAGAAAGATCCTCCTATTCTAACCTCAAGAGTTGAGTTGATGGTTACACCAGCAGCACCTTCGACTTCATATGGTATTGAAAGCTCCCAAGTGGAGTTTTCGTAATTTCCTTCCGTACCCCAAGTTACCTCCCATGTTCCTACTTTTATTTCGCTTAGTATAGAAGGAGTCACCAGCGTAGATTCTGAATCAGAGGAATCGCTAGCCAAGTCTTCTTGAAACGGTGTCAGAGTGCCATCGTCAGATTCACCCATCAAATATAGGCGGAAATCTGTAGAATTACAGCATGTAACTCCACTCTGTGCAGAAGAAATCAGAGGAGTAGCACTCATTAGCAGAAGCACCAAAACTAGCGTCAGTGCACGCAAGCGCGCTGTATGCATCAGACCTTGTGGCCAGCATGCAACCCTTCAATGCGACGCCTACTTGGTGCCGGATAATGTACAATCTGCAGTAGTGTGGGAAACGCTAACTATGCAACCATACGAGTTTAGCAACTCCATTGTCTGATATCTCTTCTAGTACAGCGAAACCCACTCTCTCCAGCTGATACACATTACCTACAACGAGTTCACAGTTCTCCAACAAGCCATTAACCAAATTCACTTCATCTCCATCCGGGATATACAGATTTGCTTCACAGCACACCTCCTTCGGTAGCCATTGAACAATTGGACGATCATCGGATCTTTCGATGGATTCAATCTTCGCAAGAGAACCCGAGATACTGATGTCGGCGAATTCTTTCAATCTCAAACTGACATTCTCAAAATCTACTTTTTGGATGTATATTGAATCCGATATAGTCCACTTCCTAGTCCCTTTAATTCCTCCATCGGGGTGCCGAGGCGATTCTACAACTGTGCCCTGTATTCCTTCTATTTCCAAAAGAATTGGAGAAGCAACAAAACTACGGCGTTCTGTCTTTGCATCCAACACGCTTGAATTCTTAGACTCGATAGTCTGCATAGGTATGGAGATATCTTTCTGAGTCACGCCCAATTCTATCCAGAATTCTCGTAAGGCCTGAGGATCGAATCCTCTTCGCCTAAGGGATTGAATTGTTGGAAGACGCAAGTCGCCCCAACCTTCTCGCTCTCCTGTTTCAATCGAGGAACGCATGGAAGAAGTAGAAAACCCTCCAAATTCGTGAACTTTTACTCTTCCCCAATATAGAGTCTCAGGATAATCCCAACCCAGATGTTCATACAGCAGAGTTTGTTTTCTGGTACTATCCATCAAATCCTTTCCACGGACGATATGTGTGACTCCTTGTTCGTGGTCTTCTATTGCACTCTGGAAGTCCAATAGTGGCCATACTCTGTATCGATCCCCAACCATCGGATGAGGAGAATGTTGGATTCTCAATGCAGGCCAATCTCTAAGCGCAGGGTTTGGTAATGTCATATCGGTCCTAACTCTGACTACGGCATCCCCCTCGCCAAATTCACCATTATTCATTGAATCCCAATCCGATAGGTTCTCGGAAACAGCCTTGGAACGACAAGGACACTCAACTTTCGCCTCTCTGAATTTTCTGAATTCATCCGCCAAACATCTGCAGACATAGCAATGACCTTCGGATAGGAGTCTACTAGCAAATTCGAGATACACGGGAATCCTATCACTAGCTCGAACAATAATGTCGGCAGGCCTTCCAGCCAACCACTCATATTCGTCCTCAATCCACTGATAAGCTGCTGGGAGGGGAGGTTTGACTTTGGTATCTGTATCGTCAAATCTCAGAACTACCTTGCCTCCATGCATCTTTGCATACTCCGAATTAATTACAACACCTCTAGAGTGACCTAGGGTCAGAGGGCCGTTGGGATTAGGGGCGAATCTGAGGACTACTGAACCCGTATCTCCGGGCAACTCTTTGAGCCCCTCGATTTTTCGATGCTTTTCCCTCTCCAGAGCATCGGGAGCAACTCTCTCCAGCTCTGCTCTAACAGCATCGAGACCTTCTTTGAGAGCCATTGTGTTTGCATTCTCTACCTCCTCTGAGACTATGCTCATCAAGCGCTTGGCATCAGACCTCAAATTTGGGCTCTCAGATAGTAGCCTACCAAGTACACTTCCAACCTGTCCGTTGCCATTGTATTCTAGCGAATTCTGAAGGGCAAACTTCCGCACCGAAGCAATAACCTCGGCACCCCAACTCTCGCCTTCAGACATATTAACAAGACTTTCCGCGTAAATGCAGCATTTCACGCTTCGCTCGTTCACCACTCTTCAAGCATCGTTTGTCTAAGTGGACTTTGGTCTTCGGATCTAGTAGGCACAGGTGTGCCGTGAACTTCCTTCCAGAGGTCCGAAACGGTAGACCAACTCCATCTCAAATCTTTGTGAGGCAGATTCCCAGAAACTAGTTTTCTGACCGCCTCCCTAGTTACTCCATCGGAAGGATATCCCGAACCGATTGCGAAACCCAACTCTCGCTGGATTCTTGCAATCTCATTATCTCTACTTACTTTTGCAATAATGCTAGCGGCTCCAGCAACCGGATCTATCGAATCCATTGCATGTCGCGAATCTATCTTCCAATTCGTCCAGTTCTGCCCTAATTTGGAAGCTATCCTTCTTGAGAACCTAGACTCATCTACATCACAAGAGTCTACTCTCAATACGCCTTCAGAATTATCCTGGCAAGCTGACTCAATAGCCTCAGCAAACAATTCAACTTCCAGCTTGTTTAAATCCGAGTGGAGGCTATTTGAGTCTATTCTGGACGGCTCGCAAATCACAATACTAATCCCCCATCCTTTCGACTCTGCATTTTCACGTATTTCTGACTCAATCACTTCTCTTTTCTTTGCAGACAAAAGTTTTGAGTCTCTCACTCCAATATCTCGCAAAATACTACAATCTGACTCAGATACACACAGCGCACACACTACTAGTGGCCCAATCACGGGCCCCCTGCCTGCTTCATCCACGCCGATGATTGGATTCGTCATATCTCTAGGTCGAAGTCTGCCGGGCTATCATCATCTCTGCGTTTCTTAGTAACTACTCTTCGAATCTCTGAATCATCTGAATCCAGCATGATATTGCTTGGGTGAGGATTTTCTCCTTCGTTAATCCGATCTGCTAACTCGATTGCCGAGTCCAGAGCCTCGTCGGTTTGGAACCTATCGAGAGCCTCAGTTGCCTTTCCAACTATCTCTTGGCTAGGTCCTTGCTTTGGTTTCTCCGCGAGCCCTCCTGATTTCTCCAAGAATTCGGCAGCGAATTCTCTCGAAGTTACTCTCGGGCTTTCAACCAAGTCGGGCGCATGCCCGCCGCCTTCTTTGAATCTCGACATCCACTCTTCTGCACTTTCTACTTGCTTTTCATCAACTAACATATTTCCTTGCATCGCCTCAGTTCTTTTTCTCATTGCCAGTACGACTCCGATACTTCCAGCAATAATTACCAGAACAATTAGTATACCTTCATGCCACACTTCTAACCAGTCGATTATGGATTGTATTAACGAGGGCTTGCAGCAAGGAGGAGGCAATACTTCAGACCCCTCTAAGAGTACCGAATCAGTGCCGATAAATACTATGGAAGGATCTCTTATCGATCTTACTTCAACCGTTAGGACTAACTCCGAATCAACTGGAGATTCCATAGGCACAATTATCCAAGCCACGAATTCGATATTCTCTCCTCGAGGTACATCCATCAATTCAAACGATCTAGCGTTTCCATTGCCCGAATCCGCTACAGCCCCAGGAGGTACAATCAGACCGAATTCGGTAACTTGGTTAGAATCGATGCTGACGACCAATCCATCGGCCTCATTTCCTAAGTTTGTCAATAACCATGAAGATGTCAAATTGTTTTGATCCGAAAGTACGGAAGAATATCTCTCCACACTCCACTCATAGTACTCCCCAACTTTAACGCCGACTGAAAGATTAGCAGGCGACCAATCTCCCAACCACAAAGAAATAGAGATTTGAGATTCTAGGTCGGCCTGAGTGCCGTTTAACACTGCAAAAGTCAATACAATTCCATTCATCGACTGGCCAGGCCCAAGACTGAATTGCTGCTTCTCAAGTGTGATATCTAACCAATCTGGAGTTTCGCCAATCTTGATTTCAAAACTCGAAGTGACATCTCCAGTATTCTCTATTCTGAGTAAAGCAGAGCAATGACCTCCCGGAGATGTATCGGTCGAACAAGTATTCTCGGAGATAGTCATTAAGCCGCCAGAACGAGGAACTATGCTTACTCGCTGAGAAACCGAGGACAAATCCTCATTTGCAGCGACATCCCACACGATGATATTGAATTGGAGATTCCCTGGATATCTCTCAGGAGCTTGGACCTGAACTTGTGCCCTAGCATCTCCTCCTGGGGGCATAGAGTCCAATTCAGCTCTACTCAGAATTATAGCAGCCCATCCCTCATGGGATATCGAGAGCCCAGAATCAGACAATACCGAACCGTTTTCATCAGTAGTCTCAATTTCTATATTTAGGTCCCTAACTGAATTGCCAAGATTAACAACATCGACATAGAGAGTAATTACTTCGCCAGGAGAAATCGAAGCATTTCCTCCTCCAGATGTTATCTCAGTCCCATAACTGAATCCATATCTGAGTGAGAAATTGTACCAGTCCTGAGAACCTCCAGATGTTGTAAGTTGCATGCTGAATTGGTGCAGTGAATTCGCCATTGGAAGGCCACCAAAGACCTCTGGAGAGGCGATGGAGAATTGCACCCATTGAGGTGCATCGGAGGGGGCCGAGAATAGGTGTCCATCAGATGGTGTCTCAAAATAGGTCCATGAGATGTCCCAGCCCATAGGTCCAGAAATTGAAACAAGTGCTGAATCATCCACCTCGGCGTAATTAGTGAAATTGAAATTTAGCCCAATTGTCGAATCTGGTTCAATATCAAAAATCGAACCAGATTCTGGGCCGAACCTAACCTCCGTCCTATCAACTTGCCATGGGTATGTGTAGTTCGGGGTTTCATTGAATACAGTGGCAGCGGCAGCCTCTTGTAATTCCAAAGCTCGTTGCGGAGAAATTTGGCTAGGCGCCTGTCTACCTACAGGACTTTCTCCAGTGATTGTGGCATGGATTACGCATGCCGCCAGATAAGTGCCATCGATAGAGGGATGCGATCCATCGCTGTCATACAATGCAGAAAATGATGTCCAACCATCGGTTGCATTCTGGCCCGATTCTTCTACAGTATCGTGGATGTGCATGAATGCCAGCCCGATTGGAGCAATGTATGTTGGACGGTCTGATGTGGTGATATTTTCGTTGTACATCTCATACCCACGGGCTATGCCCTGTTGCATACTTGTGTAATCAGGGTGCATCCAAGATCCATCCATCCAAGCCCAAGTCATGAACAGAATTGTCTCTCCTCCCTTGGAGTCTATCCTCTGATTAAGGTAGATTAGTCCCGCTAAACTATCTTGCCAATAATCAGTCTCAATTGCCAATGCAGGGACTTGGGACTGATCTTGCAGAATAACATAGTCATATCGTTGTTGCAATGTTGTATTCCAAGAGTGTCCAGGAGTATCGGCTCTCTCTGCATGCTCACTAAGTTTCAGGCCTCCGCTAGTTAGCGAAGTGACTTGAGCATCCTCTCCAGAATCAGTCAATATGGTATCCAATCTAACCGCTAATGAATTACCAGCTGTGTATGAGTTGCCCAGCATCAGTATATCTAGAGAACTATCCTTCTCCGCTGCCCTTGAGGTGCCATTCGATTCGATGATGGAGCCCGGAGAAAATACAGGAAAAATCAGCAAACCGACGAGAATCGCGATGAAGAATCTCCGACTCATATTGTTATCGGAAACTCAGAAAGATATCATTTCTACCCTATCTCGTCAGTTTTTTGCGAAGTATTGATGGCCCGGGGCGTTGTTCAATGCACATGGCATCGAAGTGGCCCTTTACGAAGAAACCCGCCGAACCACGACAAGCTGTAGAAGTCGACAAGAGGAAAATTGTGGAATACGAGCGCAAGCCTGATGATGAATCAAAGGAGAAGATGGCTGACCGTAGCCATCTAGAGAACAAGTCCTTCAAAGACGCGATGGACCTGCTCGGAGGGGACTCATAATCACAAAATCGGATTTGGAGCTACTCGACTAAGGGCAGCGATGTCTAACTCTCCTCCATTTACTGGCGAGCGTAACCCAAACTCGTTGAGAACATGTGGAGAGACCTCTCCAAAAGATCCAATTTCATCCCCTTCATAGAAAATTTTCGCACCTCTTCCTGGAATCCAAGGTCCCTCATCTGCTTCTTCTAGGGTTACTTCACCGATTCCAGTACCAAGGTCTCTCAGAAGTGCTTGAACCACTCCCTTGGAACTAGCAAATCCTCCTGACACTTCGGCACAAGCCCAAGCAACTCTTGGTTGGTTCTTTGAGTCTCTGACCACATCGCTAAGCTCGTAAACCCTCTGAGGCAATTCGTGATGCCGGTTTGAGGATAACAGCACCAATAGGGAAGGCAGTATATTCTGTCTGAGTATCGTATGCTCTACTGAGATAGGATTGGAAATCTTTGCAATTCCTCCATCGGGACTCCACCCAACTCTATCGAACTGATCTCTTTCATTCGATAGAGTAAGGCCCTGTGTCTCTTGGATGCCCAATGAGCGAAGACTAGCACGAATGCGTCTGTGAAAGTGAGATGAAGAAAGAGGAATTGCATCTAGATGAACCTCTGAAAATCTATCTGGGAGATTGTGATAGCCAAATCCTATTGCTATATCCTCGACGATATCAATTGGGTGCATAATGTCGCTTCTCCATCTAGGCATTTCTACTACATGTTCCTTCTCGCCTATAACGCAGTCTGCCCACTTCTCCGGTTTATTTGACCCATCGGTTACTGTTCTCGAATCTAACAGAGACCCGCCCATCCGTTGGAGTGCTTTCGTGATTTGTTCTTGGTCTAACTGTATGCCTAGGATTTTGGAAATTAATCTCTCAGGCACTCTGTGTTGTACCGAGTCCCCGCGTGGAGTATGCGCTATCTCGCCCGAGTGATCGGTGACCTTTACGCTCTCGACCCTTCCTCCTCTCTCATTTAGGGCTAAGCAGATTAGCATCAGACACGCTTCGCATGAGCGCATGTCCCACCCAGTAACATCAATCAAGAAATCTCTAGTAGAATTAGACACGGTTGTATGATTGCCATTGATAATCGGAGGGAAGGACAAGACATCGTCATTTGAGTCTAGGATTACAGGATACAAATCAAGACCATCCATCAGGTGAGCATAGTCAATTCCTTTCGGATGTTCTTGCAGAATTTGTTTGATACTCATGCTTCGATCCATCATTAGAGGCTTGAATGAGTAAGATTCAGGCACTGTAACAACTCTGAATGGTCCTTTAACCGCTTGTAAATCATGAACTCCAATGGAGGCCAATGCGCGCTTTCTACCCAAGGTCAAATGTAACTTTTCCTGATGATCCATCAATGATTGTATGAAAGCCTCAATGCTATCTTCATTATCTCCCGGATCCACTCCTCTTACGACTGCAGCCAAGACGACCGGCCTTACTTCCTTTAGTGATGAATCAACTGTCATCTCCAAGCCACTAGATTCAACCTCCATTGAGGGATCAACTAACTCTCCTCTAGCAAAGCTTCTAGCTGCCCTAGCCAAGGTCTCGTGACTCAGCAAGTCTGGTCGATCAGGAAAGACCTCCACTTCAACGACTTCCTCGTCGTTACCCTCTACTGGACATCCCATACTGGGTAGCCAATCCGACCAAGACTCGGGAGAATGCTCAGAGCCATTCAACTTCTGGATGTATTCTAGCAGGCTATGCTGGAGATTTAGGGTCGGCATACTAATCTCAGTTTCCTAACCACATGGGCAATGGACGGTCATATCCTATTAATCTCAAACCACTTATTGACGCGGTATCGTGGTCTAAAGCCCTGAGATTTCTTCTATTCAACTTCTCCAGACCATCGACGCCGAGTCCAACCATCCACCCCCGGACTGCAGATCTCAACCATTGCAAGGTCTCCTCTAGCCCCTCTCGGGGAGGCGGTGCAACTAGAACCGAACATCCAGCTGCCACACAGATGAGAAGATCTTCGCTACTTGGGGCCTCGTCCATTTCGATTAGTAAGTGACGACCCTGCCCGGTCAAATTCATCGCCCGTGCCGCTAGACCAATACGAGGCAGTGCGGCCGCAGCCCTACTGCCTCCGGGTGAAGCAGTATCGATTATTGCGCCGTCGAGATCCAAATCTACTACTAATCTAAACAAGTGGTCGACCCTGTCTACTCCATCTCTGAGAAGTACCAGTGAGTCCTCACCCATCTTACTAGTCAAAGAGACAAGAATCGCCTCAATCTCTGCATCATTCATCGGAGGAACGCCATCTAAATCTAGGACGATGCCAGCACATCCTCGTATATCCTCAGAGCACTTAACTAGCTCATCTTCCCCAATTAATAGCAAGTCACAGGTCCGTGGTGAGGACCTAACAATTGCAGGCTGTTCCGACTCGGCTATCCCTTGCCAAGATTGGGCAGAATCTGTTTCAATAAGCCATGGAATTGGGAATAGAAGACCTCCTTCCTCAGACCCCATGGGCATTAGAAGAGTGAAGGGGTCAAGTGAGGCATGCAATGGCAATCTTTCCGAAGAAGAAGGTATGAGCGCAATATTCTCGAACCCTTCGGATACGGAGGTTTCGGGAATCTCAATTGGGGGGGAAATCGAATTCTCAGATCGAGTTAGAACAAGTGCATCTTCTTCCATGGAGAGGCCCATTGGATCCAAGTGAATCGATACCTCTGAGACTTCCTCTGCTTCGATGCCTCGCATGGCAGCCCCTTCTCCTGGGGGCGGGCAACTACCGGCGATAATGATGCGGCCACCAGTCATCCCCAAGCCCGGCTCAGTACCGACTGAACCGAGTACTACAATCGTACCTCCAGACATTCCTGCACCAACTCCTTTTCCAGCATGTCCGCGAATAATCATGATTCCGCCTTTCATTCCAGCTCCAGCTTCATCTCCTGCTGAACCCTGTACAATAATGGCACCTCCCGACATACAATGCCCTACTCGCTCTGAAACATCCTTCTCGACTACAATTCTCCCGTCTCTCTGAAACGCTCCAAGCATGGAATCAGCCGAGCCCTGCAAAGTGAAAGTTCCGCCATCATTCATCGCCCCTGCACATTGCCCCAAATCACCTAGGAGAAGTACTCTAGAGTCCTTAGGTAAATGACTCGCTGCACCTATCTCACCACTCTTGGGCTTCTCGTCACCACTTCTTCCCCAGCCTATCCTGATTAGCAAGTCTCTCTTGAGGGCCTCATCTAGCATACCGTCTAAATCACGAGCGAGCTTCATGCTCTTTGTGGTAACTTCGCGCATGCTCTTCGCTTAGGGACACCATACTCCCCGTCTTGACTCTGACGGGCGACACGACCCGGATACACGCTTAGATGGCATCATCGTGATGTTCGGAGCAAAGGGTATGTTGATAGAGGGCATTCAATGAAGTAGGCACGCCCCAAGGGGGCGCTTGGGGGCATTTCGTGATTCGAGTCGCGATAAATGGATTCGGAACTATTGGCAAGAGAGTCGCCGATGCTGTCGACGCCCAAGATGACATGATAGTCGCTGGCGTCACCAAGACGGGACCAAGTTTCGGATGCGATTTGGCCGTTCGAAAAGGATTCCCTCTATACTGTACTAATGACGACCCTAATAGCATCGCAGCCTTCGAAGAGGGCGGCTATGAGTGTAAAGGCGGATTATCCGATCTTCTGTCAGCAGCCGATGTGGTTGTTGATTGTGCGCCGGGCAAGAGAGGCGCAGAGAACCTATCCAAGTACAAGGCTGCTGGAATCAAGCATATTTTCCAAGGCGGCGAGAAACATAATCTAACCGGATTATCATACACTTCCTGTGCTAATCATGAAGCTAATTTAGGCGCTGAAGGAACTAGAGTAGTTTCTTGCAACACTACAGGCCTATCTCGTACCTTAGTCCCACTTTTCGAGAAGTGTAAATCCCTGAAAGTTGAGTGCACAATGATTAGGCGCGCAGCCGATCCAGGCGACTCAAGTAAAGGCCCAATTAACGCAATCAAGCCCGTTTTGAAAGTACCCAGCCACCACGGCCCCGATTTAATGACTGTCAAGCCAGAGATTGAGATTAATTCCCTCGCTGTCGCAGTGCCTACAACGATAATGCATGTGCATGCGATAATCGCCGACTTGCCGAGTGGACACGGCATGACAACCGACTCAATTCTAGAACTTTGGAGAAAGACTCCAAGAGTGCTGCTGATGAGCGGCTCAGGGGACCGAATTACTACTACTGCGGAGGTCATGGAGATGGCCAGAGATATTGGCAGAAAGTGGGGGGATTTGCATGAGGTATTCGTTTGGGAGGATGGTGTGAGTTTAATCGGAGATAGGCTGTACTATTTCCAAGCCATTCATCAAGAGAGCGATGTCATTCCGGAAAACATCGACTGTATTCGAGCATTAATGAGTACAGAGACCGACTGGAAAACCTCGGTTTCAAAGACTGATGAGGCGATTTCTAGCTACTATGGGATGTAATCCCATAGCGATGCATTGGCCATACATCCAGCATCAACGGTCAAAAAGCCCCCTAGGGCTCGCCAGCACATGACTGGGTCTCGGATGACAGTACTAGTACTGTCCACTCTGATGCTTTCTGTCTGGTCAGGAGTAGTTTCAGCGACCGCGGATTCTCCAAACACCACTCATCCGAATGCCAATTCAGAAGAAATCATTCAGTATCCTTCTTGGCAAGTCGCTACACCCACTGGATCTTATTTCGAATTAAGACAATCTTCAGGAATTATTCATTCCCCCTATGGCCCGTTCGACCCATTATTTGATCCGATTCCATTGGGCCCTGAAAATTTGTACGACCCTAAGGCACTAGAGAGGACTGAAATGGTGATTGTACAATCATCATCTTCCGATTTGACTTCTATGCTGTCGACTCTACAAGAACTAGACTTACCTGTCTTAGATAGATTCCCTGATGATTCGGCAATAATCAGAGTGGATGTCTCACAGAGTCCAACAATCATTTCCTCTCTGATGGAAGAAAAGAGCATCAGATGGGCAGGGTCTCTCCCAATTGCTTGGAGAGTGTCTCCGGAACTTTCGCACTTCGCAGGAAGGGAAGGGATTGTCGTAGATATCGACATCACTCCTGCTCCAGACTTGGAGCCCAGAGAACTGACTGCACTTTCTGTAGATTTGGCTTCCATCTCTGGAGACTTTTCGGAACGAGAGGCATGCGATCAGTATCTTTGCCAACCTAGATTGATTGATTCTTACTGGATTCCTATTCTAGCCATGGATGGAAGGATTCTAAGCGCAGATATAGCTTCAATTTATTCTATCCAAAACACCAATGCAAGTCTAATTGGTGGCATTGAGGATGCTCGAGTCACTACAGGACTTGCCCTAAACGGATCGGGAGAAGTCCTCGCTGTTTCGGACACAGGCTTGGATGAAGATCATGGCGATTTTGGCAACCGTATTCGAGCAATATATGACCAATTTGGTCCCGATAATTCTCATTCAGATGCCAACAGTGGGCATGGCACGCATGTGTCTGCGACACTATTAGGAGACGGATCTGGTAATTCTGACGCCGAGGGTATGGTTCCGGCGGCTACCTTCCACTTCTATCAATTAGAGGCCGACAGTAACGGCTTACTTGCTCGCTGGGGATCTCTGTACGAGATGTTCAGTCATTCTTGGCAGAACAATGCAAGAATACAGACTAATAGTTGGGGTAACGAGAACCTAGTAGGTGAATATAGCTCAGACTCACGGTCTGCAGACTCATTCCTAGTCGACTATCCGCGCTTCCTCGTTCTATTTTCTGCCGGCGACTTGGCTGGCGGGGGAATCACTCCTCCTGGGACTTCAAAGAATGTAATTACAGTAGGCGCATCTACAACCGGTTCATTCGGCAGCAGCTCTGAGGGCTCAGTTGCACCTTTCTCTTCTAGAGGTACAACCGCCGATGGTCGTATCAAGCCCGATATAGTAGCTCCTGGCGTAGCAATCTGTTCTGCAAGGGCCGAAGAAGCTCAACTGGCTTCAGGCGATTCCTGCTCTAGCGCCACCCACTCAGGGACACAAATTCCTCTGTATATGACTCTAGACGGCTCATCCATGGCCACACCTGTAGCCGCAGGTGCAGCCACAATGGTAAGGCAATATCTGCGTGAATCCCAATTAATTACAGAGCCCAGATCTGATTTAATCAAAGCTATTCTAATAAACGGAGCAGAAGACATAGGGGAACCCGACATACCCAATTCTGCTGAGGGATGGGGACAACTAGATTTGGACAACAGCCTGTCTCCGCACTCTTCAGAACAAAGCCTGAATCTTTTCTATGACTACTCTAGAGAATTACTACCAGGACACTCATTCGTCTATACCTTCGATGTCGACGGTAATTACGGTCTTGATGTAACACTAGTTTGGAATGACCAGGCAGGCTCTGCCGTTGCTGACCAATCCGCTTCCAGATTAGTCAACGATCTAGACTTACGGGTTGTTTCTCCTGATGGCACAGTCTATCTTGCCAACAATTTCATCTCCGGCTTCAGCTCCTCCGGAGGTTCAGAAGACAGACTGAACAATGTCGAGAGGGTCCGTATTCCAACCGGCTCTACTTCCGGGTCTTGGTCAGTTATCGTTGGGCATGCAGGAGGTTCAGTGCAGGACTATGCAATAGTGCTCACAGGCTTAGCTAGCGAGACCCAGAGTCCAGATCTTACCGTCTTTCCGAACTCATTGTCTACTTCAGTTGCAAATCCATTGCAAGGGGACACACTACTAATCGAAGCAGTCTGGAAGAACCAAGCCGCAGCACCCACTGGGACTTACTCTATAGAAATCAAGGATTTGACTGCCGGCACTGTAATTCACAACTCTGTCCGATCATCCTTGGCTGGAGGAGTAGTTGACTCAATCTCTTTCCCACATTCATTCTCCACAACAGGGACACATGAATTGGAGCTAAGATTGGACTCGAACTCCGAGGTATCGGAGTTGAATGATGAGAATTCTGGAATAGACAATAATTGGATTAGAATTTTTGTCAATGTTTCACAAATCGGAGTACGACTAACTCCTTTGATGGAGGATGGATCAGTTCCTTCGAATCCCGCTGAACTAAACCAAGCCATGGTCAGAACACTCGACCCTAGGGAAGCTAGTTGGGTGTTATTTGAGTTGGAGATGAGAAATGAAGGAACTTCTGAGATCTCAGTCGGACTAAGTGTCTCCCCGGTCCAGCTTATCGGAGATAATGGAGTACTCTACCAACCACAGGATGAATGGTGGAAACTAATCAATGAATCAGGGCCTTGGACCCTAGCACCGTTTGGAGAAGAAGGAGATCGCACAGTTGTCACTCTCAATATGTCCGACATGGATACTGATTTGTCTAGCGATTCCGAAGTAGTCTACGCTCTACCGGGCACCTTCGTATCGGACCTCACGCTTTTCGACACTAATTCTCCAACAGTATCTCACAGCATCCGATTGAGTGCAGTGGTAGAGCGAGTCGAGGGGTTATTCACTGTGGTAGCTGGAACGGAGAGCCTAGGGGCAGAGCCAGGAGAGCTAGCAGTATTTTCTCTCTCAATCAAGAACACTGGTAACGGCCCCACTCAATACATCGTTTCATGCGAGTCTACTGATAGGTGGACGATTAGCATAGGAAATAGTCAATCATCAGAGATTACTCTCGAGCCCCTGAGCCGACTGCAATTCTTACCTCTGCCCATAAGGGTAAGAGTTCCTCATGCTGTGGCCGGAATACCTCCAGCGGGATTCACACAGGAAGTCGAATGCACCACAACTTCAGTAATGGACCAGAATCTACAAACAATAGAATTGGCCACAGTAACTGTCTTGGAAAGTTTTGATTTCTCTCCAGAATTGTTCGATTCCGACGACAATGCTCTAGGGCCTATCGCAGTAGCAAATCCTCGGCCAGTACTGAATGGAGATGTAATAGTCACAGACTTACTCATATCAAACGATGGAAATGTCCCGATGGTTTTCACAGTAAACGCATTTTCCTCATTGAATACTTGGCCAATCCAGATGACCGAGGGGTCAAATGTGCAGCCCGAGGAGTTGTCCGTCTCAATCTCAGCAGGGGGTTCCAAAACAGTCTCAATCGCAACCATTGTTCCTCTTACTGCTCAGATGGGAGACTCTAACCTCATTACGGTCAGAACTACATTGGATAATGGCCCTACTGTTACGAACTCAACACGGCTTCTGGTCCAAGAGATAGCAACCCTCGATTTATCGTGGAATCCAGTGATGAGTGTAGCCCTGGGCATGCCGGGCACCGCAGATATCTATGCTCATAATGTGGGCAATATTGAGTTGGATATCAGCCTTACAATGGGCTCTCTGCCCGAGGGTTGGTCCGGAGGATTCCTCTCAGGCAGAGAATTCCCAATGGATATGAATCAGCAAGCTACTATTCAGGTTGGCATGGATCTTCCAGGCGCTTTACCAATCGGGCTTCTAGATACTCAAGTATCAGTGATTATTGAGGCTAGAACTCCCGGAGGAGAGACAGCAGTCTATACTGCAGACATGACCATCGAAGTTGTACCCTCGATCTGGCTCACCTTGTCGTGTGATAAAGGCTCAATAGAAGGAATAGGAAATAGTGGAGAGACAGTGGAAATTACGGTTGCAAATACGGGAAACACCCCAAGTGGTGCCGAGTTGATAATTGTCGCACCTGGCAATTGGGAGGTTGCAGCAGACCAGAATAGTTTCTCATTAGGAGCAGGCGAATATGTTACTTTTTCAATATCCATTACTCCTAATTCAGGCGCTTCAAACGGCCTTACTTCTGTATCGTTCTATCTAAACTCAACCGATGATGGAATCCTTTCTGTAATCACAAATGGCTCTCTCGAATTAGGAATTAGTAAGGCCAGAGATTCTTCTCGAGGCGGACTTGGAGGGGTTTTGGATGCTGTTGGACTTCCTGACTGGACCTTAGCGCTGATTTTCCTCACTCTTCTCTCCACTGCAGTTGTTTATGGGGTCAGAATGAGGAAGTCATCATCTGCTATGGTTAGTCCGGAAGAAGAGCTAATCCCTGAGGGCTCAGCTCTTCTATCTGGTTCTCTGTCTGATCGCAGAGCGGCCGCTTTGGAGACTTCTTCTTCTGGCGAGGTGCTCACAGGAGGAGTCTCCGATGAAGAGATTCAAGCAGCATTAGCACAATCTTCTGCCTCAGCACCTCCGCCACCACCAGATGGAGCCCCTCCTCTTCCTCTATCTGGATTGCCTGAGGGGTGGACTATGGAGCAGTGGGCGTCATATGGTCATCTCTGGTGGGAACAGAACAATCCCTGATGCGCTTCCCTTATTTCCCCAACCTCCTCGCCGAGGCGTGAATGGCTCAATAGTTCTCTTTGGTCCTCCGGGTGCAGGCAAAGGAACTCAAGCATCCAGAATGTCCAAACTCACTGGAAAGCCACAAGTTTCGACCGGAGATATGCTTAGGGCAGCGGTAGCCGCAGATACGGATTTGGGCAGAGAAGCCAAGGGCTACATGGACGCCGGTCTTTTGGTTCCCGACGAGATAATCATTGGACTTATTTCTGAGAGACTTCAACAACCTGATGCAGAATCAGGATTATTGTTAGATGGCTATCCACGGACCATCATACAAGCCAAGTCATTGGACAAGATTGAATCGGTTTCGGCTGTCGTATCAATAGAGGTTCCCGATGATGCCATCGTTCAAAGAATAGTGGGCCGCAGAATGGACCCTGAAACTGGCAAAATCTACCATATTGAATTCAACCCCCCTCCTGCCGAGGCAGCCGATCGAGTTGTTCAGCGCAAGGACGACAACGAGGAGACGGTCAGGAGCAGATTATCGGCATATCACGAGCAGACCGCACCTCTGGCTAATTGGTATGGGGAAAGAGGAGTCTTACTCCGAATAAATGGTAATCAGGGTATCGAAGAGGTTGGAGATTCAATCGAATCGGCACTCTTGGAATTGAGTGGTAAGGATGCCTAAGAGAGTGAGAAGAAACGACTCAAAGAGGAAGGCCAGAGCCTCTGAGGCGATTGACCACCTTTCTTCGATTCTAAATGCCCCTGAGAGTAATGAAGATGAGTCTTTGAACTCTGCCGCAAGAGATATCTTGAGAATAGGTAAGAGGCACGGCATTAGGCCCGAATCAATGACTTCTAGATTGATTTGTAGAGGTTGTAGTTCGGCCCTAATACCGGGCCGAACATCTAGGATCAGGATACGTTCAGGAACTCTGATAGTGACTTGCAATAGCTGCGGCAGAATCTCTCGAAGAAGTACCACTCAGCAGAGGTGATTTAG
>CETU01077380.1_pt1 | contig 16417 bp, 11 predicted proteins | sample 356531 | NCBI WGS metagenome assembly CETU01 (sample SAMEA2623488, study PRJEB7988) | marine metagenome | isolation source: saline water (ENVO:00002010), including
TTACAACTAATAATGGTGTAGTTAATAAGAAGCTAATCCTTCAATAATTATGATATATTGATTATTAATAGCCTGAGTTTTTACTCAGGCTATTTTTATTTCAATAAAAGAATAATTTGTAAACAAATGAAAGATATTAATATTTTCAGGTAATAACTTATAAATACTTTTTATGTTTTCTTTTTTAACATCTAATATATTTATATATATTCTAATTTTTTCAAGTTTTGTAACTAATAATAACAATAAAACTATTGTTAATTCAGATAAAAATTTTTATATAATTAATAACATCAATGAAATTAATGTTATTTCAAATATTATTGAAATATATGATACTAACAAAATGGTATTTGTTAAAGGTGGAAAGTTTAATTTTGGAAACAATAATGGATTAGAAAGAGAGAAACCGGAACGTGAGGTTACAATTCAAAGTTTCTTAATTGATAAAAATCTAGTTACCGTCAAAGATTTTAGACAGTTTGTTAATGAAACTAACTATACTACAGAAGCTGAAGTATTTGGTAATGGAATTGTTTATAATGATTCTATTAATATTTGGCAATTGGTCGATGGTGCTAATTGGCAGTTCCCGCTAGGAAATTTTAAAACAATTGCTATGGAGGACCATCCTGTTACACAAGTAAGCTGGAATGATGCATGTGCATATTGTGAATTTTATGGTAAAACTCTTCCAACTGAGGTTCAATGGGAATATGCTGCAAGTGAAAGAGGTCAAAAGAAAAATCAATTATATTATTGGGGTAATAATCTTTTAATCAATAATAAGTATATGTGTAATACTTGGAATTCTGGATATCCAAATACAATTAGTTCTCAAGATGGATTTAAATATACTTCTCCAGTTGGTCATTTTAAAGCAAATTCTTTAGGACTTTTTGATATGGCCGGTAATGTGTGGGAATGGTGTTATAATTGGCATTTGCCTTATGAAGGTAATCTGCAAGTATTTCCTACAGATTTACAAGGTAAAGCACAAAGAGGAGGGTCTTTTTTATGTAATCCAAATTATTGTCATGGGTTCAGGCTTTCTGCAAGATCTGCATCTTCACCTGAAAGCTCATTATTTCACGTTGGTTTTAGATGTGTAAAAAATATAACTAATTAAAGAAAATTATTTTATTTTTGATAACATTGAAAATACATATTTAAAATACTCTAAATAAGATCATTTATGAATTTAATTACTAATTATTATTATTATTTCTCAGAACTAATATTACAAAAAAATAAAATCTTTTTATTGTTAGCTGGATTTATAATTAGTTCTTTTAATGTTTTTGCTCAAAATACGTCATTAATAAGTAATTGTGATGATTTTGTAACCGGGTCTAATACAAATTGGCCTTTTGTACTTGTAGCAACTACAATAGATTCAGGAACAGTTAGTCAAGCAGCACAAACATTTACTATCAATGTAACGTCGTTGCCAGCTGGTGGAGCAAACTTTAGAGTTTACAAAACTGTGGCGAATGGAAATGATTTCTTTGGTAATCCAATAGCATTGATACTTGGCTCTAATAGTATCACAGTACCTGCTGTTACTTTTGATCGAGCAGTTAAATTTCAATTCTCAAGTGGAGATATAGAATTTGATGCTTTAAACTTAAATGGGGAAGATTCAGACTGTGTTGTTCCTTTACCACCTTCATCTACATCACTAATAAGTAATTGTGATGATTTTGTAATCGGGTCTAATACAAATTGGCCTTTTGTACTTGTAGCAACTACAATAGATTCAGGATTATTGAGTCATGCAGCTCAAACATATACTATGAATGTAACAAATTTACCAGTAGGTGGAGCTAACGTTAGAGTTTACAAAACTGTAGCTAATGGAAATGATTTCTTTGGAAATCCAATGACATTGACCCTTGGATCCAATAGTATTACAGTACCTGCTGTTACTTTTGATCGAGCAGTTAAATTTCAATTCTCAAGTGGAGATGTAGAATTTGATGCTTTAAGCATAAATGAAGTAGATTCAGAGTGTGTTTCTAATCTAACAGTAATTGAAGTGCCTGAAAATGAAGTGTCTTTAAATATTTTTCCAAATCCCTCAAATGGAGATATATTTATTAAATCAAACAATACAATTAAATCGATAAAAATCAAAGATCTTTGCGGAAGAGTTGTGCTTGAAATCACACCACAACAGAGTAATGTTCAAATTCAAACCTGGCAACTTGACAATGCTTTTTACTTTCTAAGTTGCTTAATAAATGAAGAATGGATAACGCAAAAAATTATTATTAATTAAAGATGATTTTATTTACACTGCTTTTTATGTTTAAAATATGATAAATGTTAGATTATTTATTATACTATTTTTTTTCTATAGTCTCTCTTTAGGAGCAGTGATAGAAACATTAGAGGATAAGTCAACTTCACCTAAATCTGAAAAATTAAATGTGATATTGATTATTGCTGACGATTTAAATTGTGATATTGGTGTTTATGGAAATTTAGTCATAAAAACTCCAAATATCGATCGTCTTGCTGAAAAAGGTATTTTGTTTCAAAACGCACATAATCAATACCCATTGTGTGGTCCATCACGTGCTTCTTTTATGACTGGTATCTATACTAATCAAACTAAGATTACCAGTAATAATATGAATCTCAGAAATTCTGTTCCAGATGTTATTACTATGGGGCAACGCTTTAGACAGCAGGGTTACCAAAGCGTTCGTATAGGTAAGATTTTTCACTATGACAATCCTAGCGCGATAGGAACATCAGGAAATGATGATATTTATTCTTGGGATCAAACTGTCAACCCTTACGGAAGAGACAAAATTGAGGAATATAAAATTAATACTTTAAGTCCCAGAAAGTATGGAGGTACTTTAAGCTGGCTAGCTGCTGATGGAAAAGATGATGAACAAACAGATGGTATTGCAGTAACGGAGGCAATTAAAAAACTTGATGATTTTGCTAATACAGGTACACCATTTTTTTTAGCGGTTGGATTTTTTAGGCCACACACCCCTTTTGTTGCTCCTAAAAATTACTTCAATCTTTATGATCGAGAAAAAATTGAAATTCCAGAAATATCTAGTGAATATTTTGCTACTTTGCCAGAGCCTGCTGTGAAATCAATTAGAGCCAAAAAGAATCAACTTAATTTGGAAAAAGAACTTGCTCAAGAAATAAAACAAGCTTATTATGCAACCATTTCATTTGTGGATGCTCAGCTTGGAAGAATACTTGACCATCTAGAAGCTACTGGGCTAGATGAAAATACTATTGTGGTATTTACTTCTGATCATGGTTACCATATGGGAGAACATGGCCACTGGCAAAAACAAACACTATTTGAAAATGCAACACGAATTCCTCTAATAATTTCTACTCCAAATTTAGAAAATAAAGGATTAAAATCTATGAGCCCAGTTGAATTAATCGATCTCTATCCCACTTTAATGGATCTTACATATATAAAAACACCCAAGCATGTAGTTGGAAAAAGTTTAGTACCAATAATGAAGAATGTAAATACTTCAGTACGTGGAAGCGCACTTACTAGGTGGAGGAATGGATACTCAATTAAGACTAAAAGATATAGACTTACTAAATGGGGAGTTAATGGAGAACTGGGTTATGAACTATATGATCATAAATATGATAATCAAGAACTAATTAATCTTGTAAATAACCAAGATTATAATTTAGTATTGGATTCTTTAAAATTAGTAATTGAGCAGAGAATTGCTGAAGCCACAATTAAGCCTGAAGGTCTAGGTAGGCAATTTGAAAATGCCAATCCTATGCCCAAGGCAAAAAATATTACTTTTGGAGATATACATGATATAAATGGTCAAATTTTGTATTTAAAAAATAAATAATTTAATAATTTTAAGCTACATTTATTAATTTCATATACTAAATTATAAATACTCTAAGTATGATATATCATAATGGCATAGAAAAAAAATATTATTACTTTATTAAAAAAATTTTTTTTTCTATTGGATTTTTATCAATTTGTTTTTCTTGTAAATCTACTGACCTTGCAAAAGAAAAAAAAATAGATACAGTTTCTCCAAATTTCATACTTATACTAGCTGATGATCAAGGTTGGAATGGAACATCAGTCCAAATGATGAATGATGAGCCAGGCTCAAAAAGTGAATACTTTGAAACACCAAACTTAGAGCTACTTGCTAAAAGAGGTATTCGATTTTCTGATGCATATGCAAGTGCACCTGTTTGTGCACCATCTAGATATAGTATTCAATTCGGTAAAACACCAGCAAGACTTTCATTGATTCGAGTAGGGATGAATACAGATCATATTGATCATGAAGGATTTATAAGTATTCCAAAAGCTCTTAAAAAAATTAATAGTAATTACAGAACAGCTCATTTTGGTAAATGGGGAATGGGAAGTGATCCTTCTGTTCTTGGATATGATTTAAGTGATGGTCCTACTAAAAATAAGGATGGGAATTTTGACAATAATAAAAGTCAGTGGCAAAATGTATTTAAAAAAGATCCAAAGTATATTTTTTCTCTAACTGATAAGGCGATTGAATTCATTACTTCTTGTAATGCAGAAAAACAACCATTTTTTCTGCAAATTTCACATTATGCTGTCCATACAAATATTGAATCAAAAGAAAAAAATTATAATAAGTTTAAAGAAAAACCGCAAGGTTTATACCAAATAAATCCAGGATTTGCTGCAATGACTTTTAATTTGGATGAAGGGCTTGGAATTTTATTAAAAAAAATAAAAGAACTTGGGGTCGAAGATAATACATATATAATATACATGTCTGATAATGGCTCAGTTCCCAACATACCTGGAGCTAAGAAGTATGAAAAAAGCTATAATTATCCATTAAGTAGAGGTAAATGGGATGCTTATGAGGGAGGAGTGCGTGTCCCACTTATTATTTCTGGACCTGGTATCAAAAATGGATCTGAGTCCGCTACACCTGTTTCAGGCTCTGATATTTTACCAACCCTTTTAGATTTGGCTGGTAATAAAACAATTACATTAGCTGAAATTGATGGAGGAAGTTTTGCGCCAATACTGTTAAATAAAAATGTTAAACAGATTAATAGAGAAGTTGATGGTATTTTCTTTCACGTGCCTTACAAAAATGGTATTGCTTTGAAAAGACCACATTCTGCTGTAAGAAAAGGAGATTATAAGTTAATTAAATTTCAAGATGATAAATCAATTCTCCTTTTTAATTTAGTGGAAGATAAAATGGAGCAATTAAATTTAGCTAATCAACAACCAGAAATAGCAAAAGAATTGGAAAAAATATTAGACAATTATCTTGTTGAGGTACATGCACCAAAATGGCAAGAAGGAATTACTTGGAAAGAAACACCATTAAAAAAAATTAATTCAAATTACTAGTCTTTCTTTTATAAAAATCTAAGTGTAAATACTACACTTAAATGTCTTGTCTTACAATTTTTATTTATTAATTTAGTAAAAAATTTAATACTTCTTGTACATTATGAGAGGATCAATCTTGATCATTTTTTTTATGTGGGTAGGTTCTTCATTTAGTCAAGAAACAATAATTAATCAAAAACCCTTCAGTAGCAATATCTTGAGTTTTAAGAACCCATCAACTTCAATATCATTTTCGGGTTATTATAGGTTTTTAGGTTTTGTTCGTAACCAACAAGAGACATTTCCCAATAATAGTGGTAAAACACTAGTGATTAGCTCAGGGGATGCTTACAGAGAACCTATGTTGCTTTTAAAACTTAATGGAAAAACAAAAGAACAAATCACTTTTGGAGCTGACTTCATGCTCAATAGTTTATATAAAGGATCTTCATCAGATTTTACACAACCCTTAACATTAAATCTTGGATTAAATATTTCTACTTCAATTGCTACTAAACAGGGGATTTTTAATTTAAAGTCAGGGGGTGTTTCATGGTATAGACAAAGCCGACTTACTGTATGGGGAAATCATTCATTTAACAGAGTCAGTATATTCGAAAGAAGGCCCCAAACCCCGTTAAATAAAAAACCAATTAATCGTTATTCTAATTATTACAACAGCGGCTTAGTTGATCAGGGTATTAGATATGGAAGTCGTGCTTTTCAAGGAATATTTATCCAGGGGTCAAAACTTCCACTTAATTTTTCTTTGAAAGGTGTTATCGGTAAAAGTACTTTTAATCGCTCTGTTCTTGAAAATAGTGATAATTTTACTAGCTCTTTTCAACTTAAAAATACATTAATTCCTAATCTAAAATTAGCTTATAATTATCTTTCTTCATGGGCAGATACAGACTCATTAGGTGGTGAAAGAAGAAACTATTTTATTCATACTTTTGAATTGGATAAAAAATGGAATAAAATACAAGTCCAAATGGAGCTAGGAATAGGAAACTATAAAGATCCTATTAATAAACTCGGCTATGGGGAGGCTATTCTTTTGAATATTAAAACTGCAAAATCATTAAAAGTACCAATTAATTTGCAGCTTTATAGAATATCACCACAATTTGTAAATGTCACTGGAAATTTTTTAAACACATCTGTTCTTGATGTATTTCCTAATGTAGAAGGGGTAGGAACAACAGTAAGAACTCCTTATCAAAGTCCAATAGTTGGACTAGGTTATCCTGTAAATAATCGACAAGGTGTTTCTATAAATACAGATCTAACTTTGGGTAAACTTAAGCTTAATGGAGGTTTTGGTGTATTTGCTGAAATTGACACTTCTTATTCGGCATTATCTTATATACACAATGTAAATAGCCAGACACTTTCAAGAATCTATGTTTTTGCGCAAAACTGGGGACCGTATAATGCGCTAAATTCTACATACAGAGGAGTATTTGAAAACGTAAATATCAGTGATACGTCTACTGCTGGACTTCCAAATTTTAAAAAATTCTTCAACACCATTGAATTTCAAGCTAAGTATAACAATAGGATTTTTGGAAAAAATTATTATATATTTTGTTTGACACGTTTTAATACTTGCCAAAAAGATCTAAGTTTTTTTCCTCAAATTGGCAAGGAAGCACTAATTAGTCAGTTTAGTGAAGAAATTGATTTCAGTATTGAACTAAGTGATAAATCTGCACTTGTTTTAAGTTATGGTATAGAAAAAATATTAGGTAATTCTTCCACTGATATAGGAGATAGTCAAGAAGCTACATCAACAAATACCTTTTTTGAGATGTTAGGCCTTGAGGATCTGTACAGGTATACTAATTATAGAAATCAAAAGAATACACTTATAGGCTTTGGTTTAGATTATAAAATTGGTCAAAATGTTATGGTATTTTATCGCTACAACCAATATCGATATTATGATCCGAATTTCATTGAAAATCATTTAAAAGGATGGGAAATGATGCTTGAATTAAAAATAAATTTTTAACTATGAAAAGAAAATTAATACAATCACCTGTTTTTTTAGCAATATTTTTTTCAACTTTTAGTCTTTATGCGCAGATAAATGAAAATATTTGGTTTGACGGACTTTCTCGCTCTTATTTTACTCGAGATGCTGTAGATAATAGTTTAATAGATGATACAATATCTGCAAAGAATACATCAAATGGTTATAACCTATTGGACCTAAATACACACGTAAATCCAATTCAGAATATTGAAATCTTTGCACAATTGAGAATACGTAATTCATTTGGAAGTTTTTTTGGGTCAGGAACAGAAATAAATGTAAGACAACTTAGAGCCAAAGGTGTAATAAATAATAAGATTCGTTTCAGTATTGGGGATCTTTTTCTAAAGCAATCTAAATTTACACTTTATAATTATGATGAAGAACTTTCAGGTTACGAAAATGATATGTTAAAGTTTTATCGAGATATTATTCATTATGAAAATTTTTATATTGAAAATAGATGGCGTTTGCAAGGAATTCAAACCGATTTTTCTTTTAAATTCGATCGATTTATAAGAAATCTAGACGTAGATTTCTTTGTTACTAGACCTCGAGGCTCTGTTCAGATAAATGAATCTAACTATTCAAGTGACCTCATGTTTTCAGGTGGATCTATGCTTTCGAATATAAACAAGAAACTTAAATTATCAACAAACTATGTGAACCTATTTGAATTAGCGTCTAGTGGAACTAAAAATATTTCTGTAAGAAACCCTGTTTATGATATATCACTAATTCATCGTTTTAGTAGTGAAAAGTATCATATTCAACAAACTTTACAAACAGGTTTTTCAAAAAGATATTGGTTGCATACCGAGCTTGAAAATGCTGTTACAGATTCTATATCAAATGATATAAAAGGTATGTTTTTTGATTTAGAAAATAAATTTGATAAGCAAGATTCATCACTGTTCTTATCAGTAGGTTTTCGTTACGTAGATCCAAATTTTAGAAGTGCTGGTGCCCAAACAAGGCGTCTTAATTATGATGACATTAATAGAAACACTATTTATCCATTTTATACTAACATGTCTTTGATAAGGTCTCCATCCATGTTTGATATAGTTACGGATGATCAGTTGTATAATCAGGATTTATCAAGTGTTCTCATGAGCTTTAATCCTATTTACTCAAATATACTTCCTTATGGAGATGCTACACCAAATAGAATTGGAGTTTATATGAAAGCTATAATGAATAATAAAAATAACTTATTTCATGCTAAAGTCAACTCTGGGTTTTTTAAAGAAGCAATTGGGCAGGGGACACCAGAAAAAAGAAAATTTGGATTAATTAGTGGATTTTTAAAAATTAATTTGCATGAATTTTTAAATTGGCAAAAAGATTTAACTATTTCAGCTTCATCTGAAAGTGAAATCACACAAAGAGGTGGTAAAGACGTTTCTAAAATAAACTTTTTTAGTCACCATTCGAATGCATCAATAAACGCAGAGTTAGTCAAAAAGTTTTTTATTCAAGCATCATATAAGCAGTTGAATGCTAAAGGTAATGAGTTTATAACTCAGCGAGATAATTATGGTAATATTTCTTATTTTACATTAACAGACGTAGATCAAAAGGATCATATGCTGTCTGTTGGAATGCTTTATAAATTTAAGAAAAATCTATATGCCAATCTTAATTATAACTGGTGGGGTGTGACATCTACTGATCAAAAATATCTAAACTATAAATACAATAGATTTATATTAATTTTATCCGTTAAATTATGAACATAAAAACAAATCTTATTTTTTTACTTGTCTTACTTTTTGTCCTGCTTAGTTGTACAAAAATTGAATTTGAAGGACCATCAATTGAAAACTTATATGGAGATTTTGAGATAATAAAGCCACTTGAAATTATTAATAAAAACCCTAGTTTTTCAAATAATGAACAAGTTAGTTTTCATTGTGAGTTTAATAAACCTGTTAAATGGAAAATTGCTATTTTAGGATTGAGTACAAATGCTTACAAAGAAATTACTGGATTTTCCAATCTAATTGACTCAAATTCGATTATTTGGAGAGGCGGACCTTCTGAGCTTCCTTTTTTTTCTGAAGAAGAATGTAGTATCCAGTTGACTTTTGAAAATGAAGTTGATACAATACGAGATACTATAAATATTGTATCAACAAATAGCTATGAAAATGGTATCTGGTTTGAAGGTTTTGAAGATGGTTTTCCTGAAGACGGTCTTGTTTATTATAATACAGATGGTGGTGGTATAACCTTTTCATTAGCAAATGATGATCCTCTTCTTGGAAATAGCTATTTTAAAATGGGAGGTAGAGTGAATTGGGACTGGGTATTAGGTAATATCGACCTTCCTGTAAGTATAAATGATGCTAGTCAAAATTCTGATAACTTATTCATAAATATAGGTATACTTTCAGACTTAGAGGACTTACACACTGGTCAATTTATAAATATTTTAATTTCAGAAGAGACAGTCACACCTTTTAATGATAATCTTAACAATAATGCCTCTGATTTATTTGAAACAACAATGGAGGTTTATAAAATGAAGATTCCTGTAGATTGGAATGGTTGGCAACTGAAGTCATTTAGATATTCTGATTTTGAACCTCTTTCTCCAAACAATCAAGATATTAATTTTAATATGAATCCAAATGATATTAGAGCAATTCGAATATCATGTCAAGCTTGTCCTTCATCAGCTGGAAACCCAATTTGTCCTGAAAACTTTGGCAAAGATGTTAGAACTGATATAGATCATATTATTTTTACAACAAACTCTAGCTTGTTAGATCAATAATGAAGTTAACTGCTAATATATTATTAATAGTTTTTATCTTTTGCACTTTTTCTTGTGGATATATGAAAGAAGTTAGCATATATGAACCCTCTAAATCTGTTTCAGCGTTTGAACAATTTCATTATAAAAAACTTTTTACTAATTCTAAAGAAAACGGGTTATGGGGTGTGAAAAATAATAATTGTAAGCAAGTTTCTTTTAGTAGTAATAATAGCTATATCGGAGATGATCACCTTCATATAAAGTGGGACGCATCTAAATGTAATTATGTAGGAATAGGTTTCAAGTGGGGGAATTATAAGGGTAAAAACCTAACTCCTATCTTAGAATCTACAGCAATAGAGCTACGTGTTCGTATTGATTCAGGCGAGCTATCTACTGTGCCTATGTTTTTTATTCTTGTTGATTACGCAGGAATACAATGTAGAGCAAACATAAATTATTTAAATCTTGAAGAAGGAAAAATTGATACTCAGTGGAGAAGAATACGTATTCCTTTAAGCGCATTCAACTATAAAAAACGAAATGTCAACATGAGCAATATCAAAGAGATGCGTCTTGAATTTCAAAGAAAAGGAGATTTACATATTGACAACATTGTAATTGTACCACACGAACATAATTATAAGAAAACTAATGATACCTTTATCAAGGTATTTAAATCTCATCCAATATCAGTTGGAATAGGAAAAGAACATTGGTGGGGTATAAATACCAGATATTCATCTACTCTTAAATTTGGAGACTCATTTAAAAATGAAAGCGTAGTAGTTGATTTAGATAAATCAAAAGTAAAGCCATGGAATATTTTTGGTTTTTCACCTCACAAGTGGATGCGTGTAGATATATCATCTATTTATACTACATCGGCTCTTACTTTTAAAATAAAAACAAAAACAAAAGAATTACCTAAGCTTCAAACTTTTTTATTTGCATATAAAGGAGATAAAAGAAGATTACAAAAAAAATTAGATGAAACTAATTTTATTGATAGAGGAAATGGATTGTTTGAAGCTATTCTTCCTTTTAAGTCATTAATTGGATATAGCGAATTTAGGTGGGATGAACTAAAGGAAATTAGATTTAAAGTAATAGCAGGAACGCAATTTGAAATAGGTGACTTTAAGATCATTGAATTTCGCGGAAATCCAAAAAAACCAACCAAATGGAAAGGAATATAATTTTATTGTACTCTTTAATATTAGCTATGTTTTTAACTTACAACGTATATCCTCAAGTTAGCAACGTGGATGTTGTAATTAATGAATCGGGTAATTTTGAATTACAAAGAAATGGCATGCCATACTACATAAAAGGAGCGGGTGCCAAAGATCATTTTGATTTATTAGTTCAATCTGGAGCTAACTCAATTAGAGTTTGGAGTACAAACAACAAGGCATACTTAGATTCTGCTCATCATCATGGTCTTACTGTAACACTTGGATTACATGTAAGACCCGAAAGAAGTGGTATGGACTATAATGATGAGTATGCTGTTAAAGGTCAAATCGAATATCTTAAGAACGAGGTTTTAAAATATAAAGATCACCCAGCACTTCTAATATGGGGTATTGGTAATGAAGTTGATCTCAGATACAGTAATTTTAAAGTTTGGGAAACGATAGAGATTATTGCTAAATTTATTAAAGAAGTGGATCCAAATCATCCTACAATGACTGTTATTGCAGGGGTTGACCCATCAAAAGCATTTTATATTAAAAAATATTGTCCAAGTATAGATATTTTGGGTTTAAATGTTTATGGTTCAATTGAGAATGCTGGAGAAAATCTAAGAAAGTTTAATTGGGATAAACCTTACATTGTTTCTGAATGGGGTGTAAATGGACCATTTGAGGCTAAAAAAACTTCCTGGAAAGCTAAAGTAGAACCCCCAAACGGGCTGAAAGCGGATCAACGATTAAGAAGATATAAAGAACTAATTGAAAAAGACAAGGAACATTGTTTAGGAAGTTACTGTTTCCTTTGGGGACAAAAGCAAGAATCAACAGCTACCTGGCATGGAATGTTTCTAAGTAATGGTAATCCAACAGAAGCTGTTGATGTCATGCAATTTTGTTGGACAGGAGAATGGCCTGATTCGAGAGCCCCATCTATCAGAGATATTTCATTACAAGATATTGGATGGAGAAAAGACCATATTTTAGCTCCTTTAACAAAAGCAACTTTGAAAATTGATATTCGTAAGTACAACAACAAAAAAGTAATAACAGAATACATATTGTATCCAGAGGCTTTCAGCACCAAAATTGGTGGAGACAAACAATTATCACCTGAGCCAATAAAACTTGAAATAGTTAAGCAAAATAATGATGAACTTACTTTTATAAGTCCAAAGAAAAAAGGAGCTTACCGAATATTTGCTTTTGTCAAAAATGAAAAAGGACAAAGCTCTGTAGCAAACATTCCTTTCCTTATTGAGTAAACAGATTTTAAATTATTTCTGAAAGTCTTTTATGAGTATTTCATAGCCAGGTTTAAAGAGTAATATCTCAAAGTTATCATTAGGCTGAATCTTCTCGTTTTCGGAATATATATTCCAAACTGTTTCATTCTTATTTCTCCATCCTACCGAGGTATATAAATTATTAGATTCCACAAGATATCCTGAATCGCTAACAACAAGTTTTGGAGTATTTAATTTTGGTATGGATATCGAGCTAGAAAACATTGTTTCTAGCATAGTAGCTTCGCTCATATTACCAAAATCAGAATCTTTAATCCATTCAAACAAATAATATTTGAGTGTTTTGTAAATTTGATCATATTTTGGGTTATTAATTAGATTATTGGTCTCAAAGTAATCAACTGTTATTTCGTATAATTCAAAACGATTTTTATTTTTATAGAACCAATCTGAAAAATAAGTGTTTAGCTCTTTTTTTTGTTTAAGAGAATCTAAAACCTTCATAGTTTTCATTTGTTGACGGTAATCTACTTTTCTATATGTTGGAGTTGTAGTATCACCGTTATAAATTAGTTTAAAATTTCTTCCTCTGATACTTCTGCGCATATCTGTGTTTTCATCAAAACGATCAGTAGCTGAGTAAATATATTTTCTTTGGTTTTTTTTAAAAAAAGATATACCTTCAAATGAAAATTTTTCTTTCATATTTGCTGCATCAATTATAGTGGGAGCAAAATCAACAAAACTAATAAGTTGAGATGTGTTGCCCCTGCAACTATCATTTATCCATTTTGCAACCATTGGAACACGAATACCGGTTTCGTAAATAGATCTTTTGTATCTGGGAAAAGGCCCTCCATTATCACTGAAGAAAAATATAATGGTTTTTTCATATAGGCTATCCTCCTTGAGTTGATTTATAATTACACCTATTTGTTCGTCTAATTTTTCAATATTTTTATAATTTGTTAGAATATCACTTTTAATTGCCAAATGATCAGGAAAAATATTTGGTACTAAAACACTTTCCAATTCATTTTTTGAATATAAATCCTCATTCTTCCAAATATTAGATTCATGAGTTACATTAAAATTAAAGACAGAAAAAAAAGGTTGCCCAACTTGTCTATTTCTCCAATGTGCCACTTTACTACTTTCGTCCCATGCTAATGGAGAGGTTATCATGTTGTAATCCTCTTTGGAGTTGTTGGTACAGTAATACCCATTCTCTCTAAGAATTTCAGTAAAAAATTGAATTGGTTTTTTTGGCTTGGAGCTGTAATAAGGAAGCAAATTATGCATATTAATTGATTTATTTTTTGCTGATTTTTTATAGGCTCTCATGTGATGTGTTCCTAGTGTCGTAGGATACATTCCTGTTATTAAACTGCTTCGACTAGGAGCACAAACTGGAGATGGAGTATAGCAATTTTGATAAACAATTCCATCATTAGCTAGCTGATCTAAATTTGGCGTATTTGCACTTGAATCTCCATACATAGAGAAAAATAAGGATTGATCTTCGCATACTAGCCATAAAAAATTTGGTGATTCTTGTCCGGTACAGTATGTAGATACAAACAAAAAGAATGAAAAAAAATATATTTTCAAATTTTATACTTTTATAATTGAGAACTTAATTTAATTAATTATTTTAGTTTTTTAAATATTAATTAAAGGAATTTTTTCTAAAAGTAATTATTTTTCAGCTTTTAGATCGTACTCTTTTATAATTCTTACAAAAAAAATATAATATGAAATTTTATAGAATTTTCAGTATTGCTTTTCTTTTGATAGTTACGCTATGTTCATTTGATTCTCCAAATAATACCAAACAAGCAGATAAGAATTTTGATCAAAAGAAAAATAAGCCACTTAATATTATTTATATTATGGCTGATGATCACGCCTACCAGGCTATTAGTGCTTATGGATCTCAAATCAGTAAACTTGCCCCCACTCCAAATATAGATCGTATTGCTAATGAAGGGGCTAGAATGGACGCTGTTTACTGCACAAACTCAATATGCGGACCTAGTAGAGCTTCAATATTAACTGGTAAATTTTCACATGTTAATGGATTTTATAAAAATGTTGATGGAGGAGATTTTAATGGGGAACAGCTTACATTTCCAAAAATTTTTCAAAAAAATGGCTATCAAACTGCAGTTATTGGAAAATGGCACTTAGGTACAACTCCAACAGGTTTTGATTACTCTAAAGTTTTAATCAATTGGGGTGGGCAGGGCACTTATTATAAGCCTCAATTTTGTATTAATGGAACTGATACTATAGTAGAAAATCAACTTCATGTAACAAAAGCAATCGAGAATGATTGTTTAGATTGGTTATCAAAACGGGATACTACAAAGCCTTTTATGTTGTTGTATCAATTCAAGGCACCACATAGAGATTGGAGACCTGATTCTATTTATCATGAGCTTTTTAGTGATTTTGATTTTCCTCTTCCTGAGACCTTTAATGATAACTATGAGGGACGACTTGCAGCAAGCGAAAATATGATGGAAATAGGAAGGCATCTTAATCGAAGAGATATGAAACAAGTGCCGCCTCCAGGATTATCCAGAAAAGATTCTTTACGCTGGCTCGCTTATGGAGATAAGGGTCAATATTGGTCCCCAAGTGATACGTTGACAGGAGATGCTTTAAAGTATTGGAAATTTCAAACTTATATCAAAGACTATTTGAGATGTGTCGCAGGTATTGATAGAGCAGTAGGAAGTGTTTTAGATTATTTAGAAGAGAATGGTTTGAGCGAAAATACTATTGTAATTTATACTTCTGATCAAGGATTTTACCTTGGAGAGCATGGATGGTTTGATAAAAGATGGATGTACGAAGAATCTTTCAAAATGCCTTTTGTAATTAAAAATCCAAGAACTATTGCTGCAGGAACTGTTTCAGATGCTATGATAATGAATGTTGATTTCGCACCTACAATGCTAGATATGGTAGGGATTGAAGTCCCTTCAGAGATGCAAGGGAAGAGCTTTAAGGGCGTGTTTGAAGGTAACGAAGAAGACCAAAGAAAATCTGTTTATTATCATTATTATGAGTGGCCAATATGGCACAAAGTACAACCACATTATGGAATTAAAACTGATAGATATAAGCTAATACATTTTTATTATTCAATGGATGTATGGGAATTATATGATTTAAAAACAGATCCTAATGAAATGAATAATATTTATTCGGAAGCATCACCAGAATTGATTGCAGACTTGAAAAAGGAGCTTCATGAACTTAGAATAGAATACAAAGACGATGGTACAATTGAAGAAATGAAAGAAATGACAGATATCGTTATTAAGAGAGTTTATAATGAGCCCAAAATTTATAAAGAGTCTAACAACAATAAAAAATAATTTTTTTTAATCATATAATTTAATCATATATAATGAGAAAAAATCTAATACTACAAAAAATCAAAATACTTTTTTTATTAGTTGTATTTCTAGTTAGTTCTTTTAATGTATTTACTCAAAATACATCTTTAATTAGTGATTGTGGGGACTTTATTGCCGGACCTAGTACTTGGCCTTTTGTTCTAGTTGCTACAACTATTGATTCTGGAGCAGCTAGTCAAGCAGCACAAACATATACTATGAATGTAACATCATTACCTGCAGGAGGAGCTAATGTCAGAGTTTATAAAACTGTAGCTAATGGTAATGCATTCTTTGGAAATCCAGTGGCATTAACACTTGGTTCAAACAGCATCACAGTTGCTGCTGTAAATTTTGATAGAGCGGTTAAATTTCAATT
>CETU01039050.1_pt1 | contig 16355 bp, 11 predicted proteins | sample 356531 | NCBI WGS metagenome assembly CETU01 (sample SAMEA2623488, study PRJEB7988) | marine metagenome | isolation source: saline water (ENVO:00002010), including
TTTTTGTCTCCCACATTTGTTCCCGTTGAGTCGCCTCTCTGTTCACTCCTGCATACTGGATTTGGTACGAGCCGTTTTCGCACTAGGCGTTTTTTGCGTTCTCCTCGTTTAGCCTAAGCTTCCCGATTTGTTCCAGCATTGATTGCTCTTTGCTGTCGTATCCAGGTCTCTCATGTTGATCGACCTTTTCCGTCCACTTGTTTGACCAAGTGTCGGAACCACTCAGGTTTGTAGTTCCGGACCGGAGTCCCCGCAATGAATTGCTTCATCACGCCACTCCCCCGGAGCGGTAAGTTACGATAAATCTCGGTAGTCTAAAAACATTTGCACAAAAAAAGCCATTTCCAACAGAAAATAACCCCTATCGACCCTGTTTTCCACTGGAAATAGTGTTATTTTTTATTCCCTTAGTTTACGTAACCGTTCTTTCATATCTAAACGATGGCCGTCTGTTTCATCAATAGGCTGTTCTTCTTTCTCAATCCTTCTTTTTAGCATATTTTCTTCAATCGAAATTACCCTTCCATCATCTAATCCTACGACAGTCATTCCATCTGCATTTGCAATATCTCTGATTCGAGAATTTACAATAATTTTTAATTTAATTTTAGAAGCTCCATCATTCCGATTTGTATCAATGAGAAATGCACCATTTGTGGTTGATGTTATTGTCCAAAAGTTAGCATATCCGTCTGTTGATATGCCATCAATGAGATTCAGAAACTCAGGCTCTCCTTCTGATCCTAATATCTCTACAGACTCTGTCACCTTTCCATTCATGTCAATACACAAAACTTCTTTATTTTCAAAAAATAAGAAAACATGTTCATCATTGCTAGCAAGATCAATAATTGGGGAATCATTTTGTTTACTTAATTCGAGATTATTGAGTTCACCATTTTCATTTATTTGTGTAATCATTCCATTCGAATGACCGACGAAAAATGGTGATACATTAGACCCACATAATACTGGAGAATCATGAACTGTCTTATGCCTTACAGTGAATTTTCCTTTCTCTTCAGTTAATTCCAGGACACCTGCTCTTGGTCTACCTAATCCAAAGAAAGCTTGCCCTTCTCTAACTGGATGGATTGACCATGGTCTTTCGTCTAAGATGTGTTTTTCGATGATATTCCCTGAATCAATTAAACTGATTGCAGACTCCATGAAATCGTTGAGTTCTATATCATATACAGATGATACAACCCATGCTCTATGTTCACCATCCAGTTCAATCAAATCGGTTGACCCATCAAATTCAATTTTCCATTTTAGTGAGCCATTTTCGTAGTCAATCCCTATCGCTTCTCTTCCTGCAATGCACCAAAGCATCTTTTCATCCTTCGAAAGCCGAATTCCAGAGACACGATCACCTAGATCTGTTTCCCAACAAACATCACCTTCTCTAGACCAACAAACCATTGTTCCATTCCAATCTCCTCCAATGATTTTCTTATCATCAATATACACTGTAGAAATGCTATTTTTTAGGGATCTTTCCATCCAAGCGACAGCCTCAATCTGTCGCTCTACAGTATTCCCCATGTTCTTGTCTTATCGGGGATATCGGATAAGGTCGCGCTATACTTGTACGTGAAAAGTATGGATTAGGCAAGTCCGTATATTGTTCCAATTTTATCTTTCAAGTAATCCACGAATGGCTCAGGAATAGGAGAATCTCCAGTTGCTTCCTCAATTAAGTCAGCAGGAGTTAGTATAGACCCTCGATGATGGACATTTGTTCTCATCCATTCCAATAATGGGGTAAATATCCCCTTTCTCCAATCATCTTCAAGAGTATGTCCTTCGGATTCTAGATCATTTCTTGCAGCTTGCAGTAATTGAGCCGAATACAGATTCCCTAGTGTGTACGTTGGGAAGTAGCCAAATGCTCCCATGGACCAATGGATATCTTGCAACACCCCCTGCTTTCTATCAGGCGAACGAATTCCTAAATATCGTTCATACATATCATCCCACGCATCAGGCAGATCATCTATCTCAAGTTCTCCAGATATCAGTAACTTCTCCACTTCATACCTAATCATGATGTGAAGATTGTAAGTGGCTTCATCAGATTCAACACGAATTAGAGAAGGTTCGACTTGATTGATAGCTCTCCACAACATCTCTGCAGTTACTCCTTCCATATTCTTTGGAAAATATTCCTTCCACATCGGTAAAGACCATTCACAGAATGCTAAACTTCGGCCTACTTGATTTTCCCATAATCGACTTTGACTTTCATGAACTCCCAATCCATTTGCATGTCCTGATGGTTCAAAATCGAGATTTCTAGGACGTCCTTGCTCATACAAAGCATGACCTGTTTCATGCAACGCTCCGAAAATAGCTCCCCATGGCTCTTTAACATCATAACGAGTTGTCCATCTTACATCATCTGGGTTAGAACCTCCACAAAATGGGTGGGTTGATTCATCTCTTCTTCCTGCTTGGAAATCAAAGCCAACTGCTTCAGAAAGTGCATGACTGAGTTTCTGTTGACCTTCAACAGACCATTCGTGGCGATATACCCAATCGTTTGCATCATCTCCGGATTGATTTACGGATTGAATCAAAGGAACGGACGAATCCCTCAATCCAGCAAACAGTGGATCAAGACGAGCAACAGTAAGTCCAGACTCATATAGGTCTAGTAGAGCATCATATTTTTCGTTTTCATATCCTAGAAGTTCTGCTAATTCTCTCACTAAGTCAATCATTGTAGCTAAATCATCTCGAAAAATAGAGAAATCATTTTTTTCACGTGCTTCAGTCCATGAAATAATTGATTTTGATTTGTGACGAGCCATCCGTTCAACAAATTCAGAAGATTGTTTTGTTGCCTTATCGTATGTATCTCTCATCAATCTTAAATTTCCAGAACGCACTGAATCCGTTCCATCATCTTCTTTTTCTGCTTGTGCCAATAATTCACCCATTTCAGGATCAATCATCAATCGATGTCTTGTCTTTGATAACCATGCCATTTGTTCAGCTCGAAGAGGTGCTGCTTTAGGCGGCATCATTACCTCTTGATCCCATCCCAGTAATCCTGAGATTTGTCCAATTGTTTCGATATCTTTCTGCTTGACCATGAGACTCTCGTATGCGCCCATACCATTCGTTTGGATAGGGTGTCTTTACTCCTTCCGGAATTCAGTTCACAATCACATTAACATCATTCGTAGTTCTTCGACCGATCTTAATTCATCAAAATATACTACTTCTAGAGCATCATATAGTTCTCTATCATCGATTTCTTCGATAAGTGGGAGAATTCCTCTATATGTTTCGCTGGCGGTCATTTCAGTTTTGTATGCCTCTTTGAGCATTACATTATAATCGGAAGTGTGTACAATTTCAGTACTCTCTCGGTCAGTTGTTGCTTCTCCACCCAACTTTACAATAGCAGACCTTACTGTTGCTGCGTGAGTAATTGATTCAGTTACTTCATTGTTGAAATGTGTTGCTAAATTAATTCGATGAATACCAGAAACGTAAGCAGCATAATGTGCATACATTGCAATTGCTCGTAATTCCCATGCCAAGGCCTTGTTTAATGAATCTAAGATTTCGGAATCCGTCATGTTCTATCCCTATTATTCCATTGAACGGGGGTTATTCAATCCATTGAATTAAGAATCAAGTGTAAAGCAATCATTGAAGCGGATGACATGGACCCCAGATTATGCGACAGGGCCTCCAGTCAGTACTCTTGTGTTTACTGATGGTTTTCGGTTCCCTTTCTGGTTGCTTTGGGCCAGATGAAGAAGAAGAAGATGTTGCATCTACGCATTGGCTACCCAATGTAGAAGATCGTTCTATGATGATATATGACAATACAGACGTATTCTCTAGAGTTTCAGTTAACGGTTCGTATGAAATCGGTGAAGTCATGTCGGTATTTGTTCCAGTTCCAGAAATTGATGCATCAGATGGAGGTGCAGGAATAACAGGTGGGGCTGAAGTACATCTGGGATTATGGCTACCAGTAATCGAGGGATGTGACTGGACATCCTCTGATATTCCTGAAGATTGTAAGGTTCCAGTTATCGCAGAGATTGGGCCGTATTACAATGATGGAGATGTAGATGCTCTGACACCTGCTGATCGTCTTGGTCGGTTTTTGATAGAGAATTTTGTCCCCCATGGTTTTGGAGTTGCCCAAGTATCAGTATTTGGAACAGGAGATTCGAATCATTGTATGGATTTGATGGGTCACGATGAACAAGCTGGGATTAAAGCTGCAGTTGACTGGTTAGGAACTCAAGAATGGTCAAATGGAAAAGTTGGAGCTATTGGTAAATCATATGATGGAAGTACTCCATGGAATGCCGCAGCATCAGGTACTGAGTATCTTGCAACTATTGTTCCGATGTCTGGATTAATTGGTGTTCATGATTTGATGTGGAGAAATGGAAGCATGGAAGCCAGAGGAGCGATCATGCACAACGGAGTATACGGTTCATTTGGTTTGGATGGTGACGGTGGCGATATAGAGAATGCTTGTGAAGGATATGTGGAAGGCTATTACGCAGGCCCTGCAGCATATATGACTGGAGACAATCTTGCATGGACAGGTTCTGATTATTGGGAAGAACGACATTTCCTATCCAATGCGTTAGAACTCTACAATGGCTCAATTTACATTATTCATGGAATGCAAGATTGGAATGTAGACCCTCACATGGCATTCCCTGCCCATCAAATGTCAATAGATGCTGGATTTGATGTTAAGGGGCTTTATGGTCAATGGGCTCACGACTATCCAGATAGAGAAAGTGGACATTCATCTCTTTCTAGTGGAAGAGGTGGCGAAGCATACCCTTACACATTACGATGGGATTGGGCAGACGATTTGTTAGAATGGTTCGATTATTATCTTCGAGATTTAGGCCCTCAACCTCGTTTGATTGCCGAAATTCAAGACAATATGGGTGGATGGAGAGTCGAGTCAACCTATCCACCAGCAGATATTGAATGGAATATGATTGGTATGGATGAATGTGAAGTTCTTTCAGGTGGAGCTACAATTACATCTTCAAGTCAAACTACTATTGAATGTCCAATGTTTGAGAATGAAACTAGAATTGTAGGAACTCCAACATTTCATGTTTCTGCGCAGATTTCTTTGTTGGCAACATCAGGACATTTGTTTGTAGAGATGGTAAGAGCATCTGATGGTATACATCTTGGGCATGCTGTAATGGATCTTCGCTTCCATGCAGGTGGAAAAGATGGAGAAACCCTTTCTCCTGGAAGTACAGTTTTGGCGAAGATGGAATTTTTCGGAATGGATGTCGTAATTCCAGCAGGAGATGGAATTCAACTGCTTGTCAGTCAAACCGGTGAAGATTACATCCCAAGTCCCGTATCTTCTCAAGCGGTCACTATTTCTTTAGATGGGGACAGTGTTCTAGGTCTGTCCACAGTAGATAGATCATGTGAAGACCTCTTCTTACCTCCAATGCAAGAGATGTATCCTTCATGTAATTCGACTGAATAATCGATATGGTAATTTACAAACATACAAGTTGGAGTAAGATGGTCATTTATCGCTATGATGACATGTTTTATTCTTTCTTTATGGTATCTAGATATGTATGAACTCAAGATAGTGTCAATAATGATCCTTGAGAGTAGAACTGAGGGACTTTTAGCGATTAGTGAACATTTACTGATTATTGCTCAATTAGCATGGTTAGGCTCCTTATCTCCGTTTTCTTGGCAACTCATCAATCTGATGAAGAGGAATAAACTAGTTCTTTAGTTAGAAATTCAATAATTAATTTTAATAATTCACTTAATCCTTCAAATTCCTCCATTGATCTTAACGTAATACTGGTTTTTTCTTGAGTTCCAGAGTTTCTTATTCCAACAGAAATTGGTATACTGTTGACATCTCCACTTAAGAGAAGTAGTGATGTTTCTCCTTCAATTGATTTCCTTGAAAGGAAGCAACTTTCTTGTCCAAAATATTCGATTATCATTGATTCGACACTATCTGCTAATTTTCCATCTCCTGTCCATTTAGTTCTATCAGAATCACTAATTGAGATACGTTTTTTCCATCCTGATTTGAAAGTAGGTGACATATTTTCATTATTATATTGTAATGCACGCACTAATAGTTGAGAGATAAGAGTTGCAGCACCATCTCCTACCAAGCTCCATTTATTTTCTATTTCAGGATGAGGAGATGCCATTACTAAATGACCTGAATCTTCTGCACCAATTATGGTAGGCCAATTTTTAGAATCTATCCAATTATTAGATAGTTGATTTGACAACCATCTATCTCCAACAGCACATTCTAGAAAATTCACTTGCATCCTAAATCTATCATCAGAAGATGTAAGAGAAAGATCAGTTTCAATTGAAAAGGCCATAGTTGCATTAGTTACTCCTATGGAATCCCATGCTCTGGCTATATTGTCTGCCATCTCATCACCATCGATTACCCTCGCTCCATCCACAGTCGTTTCAATTAGTAAACAACGATCGCCATCTCCGTCTAATGCAGCACCAATTAGTGAGCCATTTGGGATATTTTGTGAGTGATTTTCTGCTAATGACCTTAGTAGAAGGTGTTCACTATCTCTCATTTCAGCCCAAGTCCATGAATCCGTAGGTGAAAGTTCTCCTGCTCCACATTGCTCATTCAATTCTTTTTCTAGACTAGAAATTTCTTTTACTGGAATGCCCCTTCTTTCTAAGCCAGCAGCCAACCAAGTCGTTGCAGCTCCACCTGAAGAATCTAACAGTAACGAATCGATTCCAAAAATATCTTGCCAGTTACAATCAGACACATTAATTCGTAAAAATTCTGCCATGTTGTCTAGCCTTTTTGCCAGAGTAGAACGATGACCTCTTTCAGCATGAATCATTCTATCAGGTAGACATGATTCAGGATCAGGTTCAGGATCTTCTCCTCTTTCCGCAATTTCCCATGCTAAATTAGCAATTCTTCTTTCTAAGGATGGCATAGACTTTCTTCCATTAGCATCAAAGAACTTTACACCTGAATCTGTATGAGGATTATGGCTTGCAGTTACCATTAATCCAGCATCTGATTTTGTACCCAAGACAGCATCATGTAATCCCGGTGTGGCTACAATTCCTGCATGTATTACCCGTACAGATGAAGAGTGTAATCCGTCTGTTAGTCCAGATACTAACATTGCATTCCCAGGTCTTCGATCCCATCCAATTACAACTTTTGGATGCTCATCTAATTCTTCAGCTAAGATTTGTCCGATAGCTTCTCCAATAACCATGAATGCTCGGCCATTTACCTCTCTTCGATGAACAATTGCTTCTAATGCTTCTAAATCAGTATTAGGTGATGCACTTACTTTCCCTCGAATTCCATCTGTTCCATGCAACAGAGGACGTTTCATGCCATTCATTCCTTGACAGTCTGACCGGATTTGATTAGACCACTCACAGTTACATTAGGCCATGCACTGGAATTTTTCTGCATTATTGTGCCAGGATTTGTAACAACATTACATCCAAGTTGAACACCTTCTCCGAGGATTGCTCCTAATTTTCTCATTCCCGAATCATCGAGTAATTCTCCTGTTTCACCATCTCTGATGAGGATGTTCCGCCCATCATTCCGAAGATTGGATAGTTTGCTCCCGGCCCCTAGATTTACATCTGGACCAAGAATTGAGTCACCAACATAGTTGAAATGAGGTGCTTTTGCCCCCGGAAGAAGTACAGAATTCTTGATTTCACTGCAATGGCCAACCACTGCATTTTCACAAATCCATGTATTTTCACGGATATAGGCTCCCGGACGAATAACGGCTCCCTTCTCAATTATTATCCCCCATTTTCCGAAACAAACATTATCTGGAATTTTTACTGATTCATGAATCATTATCGCCTTAGGAATTGGAAGCATACTAACTGCTCCCTTCTCATAATTCCATTCACTAGGATAATCATTTTCCAATCCTTTTTGAATCTCAACGAAACGTTCTAAATCGAGAAAACAACTATGATATTCATTATCACCTTTGTGAAATTTCATATCTTCCCAAATGGGCTGTGAAGAGAAATATTTCATCCATTTTTCAGATAAACTAGGAAAGAGTTCAGCCGCAGTGACACCCTTCATGCAACATCACCGTAAGTGATTGTTCATGAGTTGTCCGGTTTAGTGTCAAGAGAAACAGGCCCTGCTCCAATAACTGATGCATCTGCATCCTCTGTAAACAACTCAAAATTTTCTTGGAAAAGGGAAACTAATGCTTCAGCCGCATTATCATAGTCCTCAGGTCTTTTCCAAGTTCCTTTAACATCGAGAATTTCACTAGGTACTCCTTCGCATTCCATCGGAACTTCAAATCCAAAGCGCTCATCGATTCTCATAGGAGAATCATTCAATGATCCACTCAATGCTGCATTTAGAAGAGCTCTAGTCCACTTAATTCGAATTCTATCACTTTTTCCAAATCCTCCTGCAATCCATCCAGTGTTTAACATCCAACAAGATGCATTATGTTCATCGATTTTTTCTGATAAAAGTTCACCGTATACACTTGGATGCATTGGCATAAATGGAGCACCGAAGCACGCACTAAACGTCGCCTTAGGTTCTGTAACTCCCATTTCGGTCCCAGCTACCTTAGCTGTATACCCAGATATGAAGTGGTATGCGGCTTGTTTTGGATTTAGTTTAGCGATTGGAGGAAGCACTCCAAATGCATCGCAGGTTAGAAAAACAACATTATGAGGGTGCCCACCCATTGACGAGGGAACACGATTTTCAATAAATTCAATCGGATAAGACCCTCGAGTATTTTCGGTCAAAGTCGAATCATTGAAATCAGGAACTCCTTCAGAATCTAGAATTACATTTTCAAGGATTGATCCCGGTTTTCGAGTAGTTTCGAATATTGCAGGTTCATCTTCTTCACTCAAACGGATCATTTTAGCATAACATCCACCTTCAAAATTGAACACACCATCCTCTGACCATCCATGTTCATCATCTCCAATTAATGGCCTCAATGGATCAGCAGAAAGGGTAGTTTTTCCAGTTCCAGATAGTCCAAAGAAAACTGCAGTATCACCATTTTCACCGATATTGGCAGAACAATGCATAGGTAAATGTCCTCGAGTAGGTAGAATATGATTCATAATTGAGAAAATTGATTTCTTAATTTCTCCAGCATATCTTGTTCCACCGATTAGAATTATTCCATCTTCAAATGAGATGATAACAAAAACATCAGAATTAATTCCAGGAGTTCCTTTGGGTGCAAGGAGATTAGGAGCATGTAGGATTGTAAATTCAGGCTTCGTCTGTTTAATTTCTTCTGAAGTTATTCGAAGAAACATGTTTCTAGCAAACGAGGCATGCCATGCATTTTCAGTAACTACTCTTAGTGGTAATCTCAAATTAGGATTTGCACCACAAGCAAGATCTTCGATAAACAACTCGTTAACAGAATTTAGGTGATTTTGAACCATTTTCTTTATTTCCAAATAATTCGACCTTTCAATCGGACGGTTGACGTCTCCCCACCATACTCCATCAGTGTAAGGTGTTTCATCAACAATAAATCGGTCGTTTGGAGATCTGCCTGTTCTTTCTCCAGTTTCTGCAACAAAAACTCCGTGAGCAGTTAGTCTTCCTTCTTCCCTTCGAAGGGCATGAGAAATTAGTTCTTCAGATTCCAAATTCCAATGGACGTCTCCTTTAGGAGATAGTCCATGGGCACCTAATCCAAGAATTCCAGCGACACCAGCAGTGTCCAGCCGGGGCAAGACCATGCCTCCGTGGCCTCCGACCATATCTTTCAATGATTGCACTCAAAAATTGATACTTTACTGTTTTATTTGCATTTGTAAGTGATACCTTCATCCCCCATATCTTCTCATCCCGTTACATGGCAGGTCCCCGTAAGGAAGAGGACCGCTTTCTTGAAGAGAGAAAATTTGAAACATCTCCTTCCATAGATTTAGGAGATTTAATTGAAGAAGCCAAAGAAGCAATATCTCCAACTAATAAAATGATACTTCCTGAAAAAATCGAGAAAGAAGAAGATGATTCTGCAATCGGAGATTTCTTCGATCCATTTGCCTCAGATGATGGCATCGGTCCCGGAAAAATCATGAAAGATGGTTCAGTTCCTATCGCCCCAGACTCAGATTTTGTTTCTGATTTAGCGACTCAGGGAGAAGTACGTCTGAGTTGGGGTTTAATGGCCGCTATGATTTCAGTATATTCTGCAATATCCATATTAGTTGGAACTGTAGTTCCAGATCCTCAATATGCTTTCTTTGGCTTGTTAATATTGGCAATATTTGGTTTTGTTTTAGGAGAACGTTGGATCCCTCGTCCTGCGATGTACCAACTCGGCGTCGTTTGGTTGATAATTGCAATGAAAATTCTCTATGGTTTAGCCATTGAATTACATTCTTGGTCACTGTTTGGAATATTCCCATTAGATGATACTGGTTTAGGAATCTCTCTTCTTCTTCTTGTTGTTTTGAACATATTTGTTGCATATCGTTACAATGAAGATGCAATTGCGGCTCAAGCAGTTCTTGTATTATTAGCAATTTCATCCACAGTTGGATCACTTGGTGGAGAGCTTGGTGTCGCCGGAATGATCCTCGGTGCAACGGTTCTTTTTCATCTTCTAGCCCTTCATCGACAAAGCGGAAATCTTGCATCGTTAGGTATAGCATCATCTAATCTTTGGATAGGAATGCATGCCTTGACTCCAGGCTTCGATTTAGGATCCCTCAAAGTGTTACCATTAGATACTCCAATGGTACTCTTTCTTTTGTTAATCCTAACTAATTCAATAAATGCTGCAATGGCGTCTAGATTTTCATCCTCAGAAAATTGGTTTTCTTCTGGATTGAATGCTGTTGGTTTAGGAAAGCCTGCTTTATGGTCAGTTTCTGTTGGTCTGGGAATGATTGGAGCATTAATGGCAATAGCAGCAAATAGAGACGATTCATCATATGCTCTTGCTATGGTAACTGGATTATTGACAGTATTTAGCGGGTCTTATCTTACAGTTCGGGGGGTAAATCCTAAGAGAATAATTGGCCTAAATGGAGTTGGCTTGATATTACTATTATTTGTGCTAATATTACTAGACTCATCTCGATTTTCTTTAAGCTCCTCAATAGATGCATATGCAATATTTACATTTGGTGCAGCTTTGATTGCCGCGTGGTTGTTGATTGCAAATCAAGAAAATGTGTCAGATAGAGTGTTGTGGACAGGAGCAGTTGTAGTAGTAATTCTTCTTACAGTACTTCTTCCAGCCAAATCTTCAGAATCAGGTGGCGATGGAGGGGCTCTTCTTTCGTTATGTATTTCAGTACTAATGGCTGGTTCTGCTTATCTTGCAGTACGGCGAAAATCACCAAGTTTAGTTGGTATAGTATCTCTTCTTCCTTGGACTTGGGTAATTGCAGTCAAAATCTTGTCTTCTTCTTTTGACGCTCTAGTGATTACAAATGACATTGATGCAACTTCTCCGATAATATTGGAATCTTTACCTATTGTAGTGATGCTTTCATTTTGTTCAATTCTACAATTAATTGTAAACTTAGATTCTCCTGACGGAGGAATCAACTTAGCGGAACGTTTCATGGGTACTCAAGATATATCCGCACGTTTACGTGACTCTGGATTGATGAAAGTCTGGAATCTTGGATTTGTTTTAGGCATAATTTCTATTCTTTTTGTTTCACAATCTTCTGGAATGACTGGGACATTGTTGTTAATTTTGTTAGCAAGCTTTCTAGGAATACATATTGGTTCTGAATTTGCTGATCGTCATCAAGGAAACCCTCGATTTCTTTTGATACTTTCAGGAGTTACATCATACGTATTGATGTGGAGACATGGTATGTTCGAGTATTTTGTTCCATTAATTACTGGATTAACTTTGATTCTTGGTTTTGGACGCAGAGGTAAAGGCGGAGAGGACGGTATTCATATTGTCAATATGTCCATTCTAACTTTTGCAGTTTTAATATGGGGTTCATCTTCTTCTCGTATTCCTATTTCACCATTAGTTGGTCCTGTTGACCTATCTTTTGATTTAACCACATTTGTAATTCTATTTTGTGTAATTGCTACAATTTCAATTTATATCCCTCGAATTTCTAAATTAGAAAATATTCTCAGGCCAGCGATTTCTGCTTTAATCTTGTTAGTTGCAACAATGATTTCTCTCCTCATTGCATCACAAGATCCATTTTCACTTCCAATTGCTGGATTATTGTTTGTAATTTCAACTATCATGATAGCAATAAATGGTGAGATTCGTTCTGAATTACAACAAGTCGCTCGAAGAGATGAACAGTTACGTACAATTTTACAATCTCAGCAGATGTTAGTAAATTCTACTGATGTATCTGAATCTTCACCAAATTCTGAAACACGTTTACTTGGTTTTTCTAGCGAAGAAGAAGCATCTTTTGCACAAACTTTGGAACCTGTAGAACGCTCAGCAATAGCATCAACGATCTCAGATTCTGGTATGAAAATGATTAATCCAAAGTTAGTCGAACTTCAAGAAAAACAGCGTAGAAGATCGAAAACAACTGATACTAGTGGAGAATTGGATCTATTCATTGGCGATATTCATCATCGCCCAATTGTTGTTCTTTCGTTTATTGGAGTGATGCTAATAGGTGGGATTGGGATTTCCCTTTTCTCATCTACATTTACATCAATTGCCTTAGTATTGATTGGTACCCAATCTATGATTCTAATCAGCATTTCAAGATCTAGGGCAAAAACTCACAATCTGAATCTTCCTGATATTCTGGGGGTTGAAACTCCTATTGCATTAACCATGGTAGGGTTGTCAGTAATCGCAGGCTTAGGGTCTAATGGTGTTGGTGCAAGTTTGAATTTTCAAACACCTTTGATGATTGTTGGAGTAATGAATACATTACTAGCAGTTCTCTCATTATTCGGACGTTCAGATATAGCTAAACGATTACCCAGCATTTTAGAATTATTAATCGTCACATTGCTGGTTTCCAGATTACTAGGAATTCCATTGAATTCTACACCTATGTTATTGCAAGTGAATCCATTTGCTGAGGGAAGTAATTTGATTGGATGGGTATTGGTTTGGATAGTTCTTGAGTTCCTACTGCTCTCTGTAGCAATGATATGGGATTGGATTGAGGGGCGTCGAAGATCGTTGCAATTACCCGATCATAGAAGTGCATCAGGAAGAGCAACATGGGCTGCTATGATCACAATGCTTTCTTTTGGCCCAGCAGGATTGTTAGCTAGTATGATTGGTTTACGTCGAGGAATTCAATGGACTCAGCCAGCTGCAGTAACCGGAACAATTCTCTCATTTTCCGCGTCATTGTTTGCTTTTACTGCTTGGGTTCCAGATTTCAGCGAGTACTATCATTGGACGATAATGTCGATCGGTATCATTTGTCTTCTAGGATTAATTTGGAGCCATAGTGAGGAAAAGAGAATTTGGACATCGACTTTTACAATCAATGCTCATATATTACTTGTTTTAGCAGTATTAATTTCTCCATTTCCTCCTGTAACTCTACTAGCAACATTACTTCTTCTTTCTACATGTACTTGGGTTGTTGGAATCTTACAGTTGCGTAAAGGTATGCGATTTTGGGGAGCAAGCGATTTGGTATTTGCTGCAATGGCAGGAGTCCTCACGATGGGAGGAGATTTGCTAGAACCAACTACAGCCTTCGTTGCATTGGTAGCCTTGGCAATAGAGTTGGGAATTGTAGTCTGGCTCGCACAGAAACACCAAGAAGCGATGTTAACCTCTGAATGAATCTCTAGCATATCTATCAGTGGATAGGTTGATGTCGACAACACTGGAGTAGGGGCCGATGCCCGGTTCATGGATGGCCGATACCTCCGAAGAGGAAGAGCACCCTACTGTTCCATTAGGTATCAATGAAATGACAATCCCTCGGATTGCATTAGTAATGTCTGTGGTTACATTATCTGCACTTTTGGTCATGACCTCAACCATTGGTTGGTCAGTATACACATTTCTGAATGATTTTGAAGATTCTTTAGATTCAGGGGATCCCGCAGTTCTTCAGGTGGATGGACGTTGGGGGTGGGAAGCTCATTTGTTGTTTGATACATGCTCTCCATTAGCCGAGGCTTGGGAAATGCCTGAGAATTTAAGCGAGCAAGATGATGTCTTTTTCTATCCTGGTGAATTAACTTGTGATTGGTCACATCAAGGTACTGGGGATCATGCAGTGATAGTCCTATACAATCGAGCAGAAAATAATGTGGACCTGATGTTGTCTTTAGATTCAACATCTGTGGCCTTTTCTGAGAGTGGAGAATCGACATTACTCCTTTCTGGTTTTCAGAGTAATTCAACGTTTTTCGCTCCTATTGATTTGCTTGAAGATGTAGACGAAGAAACAATTTTGTTTAACGCATCCCATGTCACTGTGATGGACGCTGTTGTTTCTTTAGAAATTAATATCATTCGCGATAGTAATCAAGAACCGGTTCATAGTGATGAAGGAGAATCAATGCAGGTTCATTATCGAGTATGGGATGCAGATAATGAAACTCTTCTTGATGAAGGAGATTTACCAGTAAATGCAGGCGATGATTCTAGATATATTGACGGATTTGGTTGGTCAGCATTAGGACTTGATATTGGCCAAGATAGAGGGCTTCTTTCACCAGGCACCAGTCATATCACATTATTGCCTCCAGCCATTGCTTATGGGGCGTCTGAAGAACATTTTTTACAGGACTCTTGGCTTAGATTTGAACTGGAAATCACTAGTCTTACTGCATTGTGATTAACCCGAAACCCCCATACCTCAATACTTCTAGAGTGTATCATGGGCGACACCCATCGGGCCTTGGAATGTGATGGACGAGCTCAGTCATGGGCGACAAAAAAAATACCTGCCAAGGCACAGAGAAAAGGAGAACCAGCAGTACATATGACTGACCAAATGCGCCGCCTTTCTACTCCTTGGTCTATTGCATTTGAAAGATCAGAACGAATCGCTAAAGCTAACTTACCTCCGGGTATTATTCTAGATCCAGCAGTAGGTTCAGGAATTCACTTAGCTTCAATTTGTATTGCTACAAATACTGTAGGTTTAGGTATTGAACTTGATGAAGAAGCAGCTCGTTTTTCTGCAGCAAATATGAATCGCTTACTGCCCAAAGGAAAAGATCCTCGTCGAATCGCTCATCGAATAATAATTGGCGATGGCGTAGACTCAACAGGTGCGTTGTCTTGCTTACATTCATCATTGGATGCTAGTGGAATTAAATCAACTCCTCCAATCGCAATGATTCATGTAGATCCTGCACGTCCTCTGGATGCTCAAAATCATACACTAGATGAGATGGCTCCTCCTTTAAGGCCATTATTACAGGCATGGTTACCTCATATGGAGATTGATCACAGAGGTCCAGCATTGCTCCTCGATCTTTCACCTAGACTTTCAAAAAAACAACGTTCAGAAGTAGACAAAATATTGGATGAATTAGCTCCAGGTGTTAATCGAACGTGGGAATGGCTTTCGCAAGGAGGAGGAAGAATAGACCGTCTTTCTGTTTGGGTAGGTCCGTTAGCAAGTAGTGAGAAATTTCGAGCAATTCGAATGGGGCCATCAGCAGTTGAATCAATGATTTCATCATCTGAACAATCTCTCTTTATTTCTGAAAAGAAAACTATGCCACCACGTTTTGATGATTGGATTGTGGTTGTTGATCCATCAATTGTAGAATCACGTTTACATATCGATTGGTTGAATTCTTATATCGATGAATCATATGATCCTATCTGGCAACGCGCCAATTTACGTCGACCAGTATTAGTAAGCAAAACACCACCTCCTCCAGCCTTAATGTCTGATCCGTTTGTAGTTGCTGCTGGACGAGTGGTTGCTCATCGCCTAAGTCCTCCTAATATGGAAAATGCACCAACTCTAGCAAGAGCTGCTGAAAGAGCAGGAGTAGGTCATCTAGTTCTTCGATGTGAAGTAGATCCTGAACTTCATCCAAAAATCCAGAAACGTCTGAATAAATCCCTCAAAGGTGTGGATGGTTCACGTGGATTTGTTATTGATGTTCCAGTAAGTAGTAGAGATGGCGGATGGCACGTAAATTTCGTTACCTGCTCTGAAAAATGAGTTATTTTCTATTCAATTCATCATCGTTCTATTGAAATAGGGGATTCAAGTCGGGAGCCTGCCTATATGGCCACTAGGCGACTAGTGAACGCGGGGGAACCGTAATATGAGTACAGATAAAGACCTTGGAGATGACTTCCTGTATATTCTGCGAATCGCAGATGCAGACA
>CETU01025296.1_pt1 | contig 16230 bp, 13 predicted proteins | sample 356531 | NCBI WGS metagenome assembly CETU01 (sample SAMEA2623488, study PRJEB7988) | marine metagenome | isolation source: saline water (ENVO:00002010), including
CTTGAAAATCATAATATCCTTGAAGCAAGATCAGATATGGCTGATGTGCTTGGAAATCCATTTATTATGGTTCTTCCTGCTGTAAAACCTGGAGAAAATCCTACTTTATTATTACAAACAGTTCCAGAATACAGACATGCAGCTTCTGTTGTAGAAAGTTTTCTAACTGCAAGACAGTATGACGTGGTGGTTCCTGAAGTACAAAATAACCTTGAGAGTCTTAACTCTGCACAAATGTCTTTAGGGGATAGAGAAGAAGATTTTTCATATCAGCTAGCTTTATCTATTGGTAGTGATATATATATTACATTTGAAGGTATTCTTGAAGATGCAGGATATGGAACAAAAAAATATGCTATGGTAGTTAGAGCATATGAAACAACCACTGCTCGTCTGCTTGGTACTGAAACTGGATATAGTCAAGGAAGAAAAGGTGAGGTAATGGTTTCAATTGAAGAAGCTATGAATGATGCTGTGACCGCTGTTTTATCTAGGGTAAAAAATTACTGGAAGTCAGACCTTGAAAAAGGGGTTCAATATAAAATGGTAATAAGCATATCTACTGATTTTGATGAAGATGAAGCTGAGGGTATCTCTTTTGCATTTATGGATGCTGTTGAAGAAATTTCTAAAAAATCAAAAGAGAATATAGCTACTAATCAGACTCTTGATTACCTATTATGGTGTGACCCAGAAAAATATGATAAGTCTTCAAGAGTGTATAGAAAATTAAAAAAGCAATTTAGTAACTTTGTTGAAGATGAGGGCGTGGATGCAACGCTTAGAAAAATCAATGTAAACAGAAAAATGATTCTTTTAAAAGTTGATATGGACTAAGGAGTATATCTATGAAAATGAAATATATAATCTGTCTTATACTTATTTCTGTATCCCAAATCTTTGGTGCGCCAAGATGGTTTGGACAAGAAATTTCAGGCTATTCTTCATCAAGATATTTTGTCGGCGAAGGAGAAGGAAATAACTTCAGTGAAGCTATAGCAAGAGCTCAAGAGGCCGTAGCATCGCAGCTTAGAGTAGCTATAGAATCTCAGGTTAATAGTTATGTTAGTGAAGTATCTGATAATGATAGAACTGAATTACAAGAATCCTTTTCATCTCAGATTACAACAACTGTTAACGAGACAGTGCAAGGAATAAAGGTAATAAAAAGAGAAAAAGTTAAAGGTAAATACTATGTTTCTGTAGCTTTAAATAAAGCGAAGTATTTAGCCGGTCTTCGAGTAGAAATCGAACAGCTTTGGAGTAAAATCTCTAGATTGATAAGAGATGCCAGAGATTTGGTTGATGATGGTAGAATATTTACAGCTCTTGAAAACTACACGGATGCTCAGCCTTTTATTCCTCCATTCTATGTTAAAAAATCATTCTATGATGCGCTTGCTGATAGTCCGTATAGGGTAAATGAATTTATTACAGTAGAAGGTATAATATCTGAGGTTCGAAAATTAATCAAAGGTATTGATCTTGATGTTACTCAAGGAAATAATCAAACCGGTAATACGGGAGGATTATTATCAAGTGCAATTATTGTTGAATCTTTATTTAAAAAGAAGGATATCGCTATACCAAATCTCCCTCTTAAAGTTAAATATGAAGATGGTACCATAGAAAGAGTATCAACAGATGATGATGGTCAAGCAGAAATATGGACAACAGCAACATGCATGAGTGGAGATAGGGGTAAAATAGAAGTTGGTCTTGATTTATTTAAGCTACCAAAACTTTATAAAAAATATTTTATGTCTGTTTCGACTACCGCGAAGTTCAAATGCTCTAATGATATGTCTGTTTCCTTTGATGTTTTTATAGAAGATGAAAATAGAAAAAGACTTCCTAAGGTAGAACAAAAGATTATCAAATCACTTGAAAAAATTGGTTATCGAGTCTCTAGTGATGCTGAGCTTGCATTAAATGGTACTGTTGCCATTATTGAAGAAAATGAAGTGCAGGGTAAAAGTGGCCCTGTTATTCAACTAAAGGCAGAGCTTTCACTGCTTCTTGTAGCAAAGTCAGTTAATGAAACAGTAGGAAGTTTTACTTCCACATTCGTTGGATTAGGAAAAAATCAAAAAGCCTCTCTTAAAAAAGCCCAAAATAAAATGAAAATCAAGAAAAAAGATTTATCTGAAGCTCTTGCAGATTCAGAAGAATTTCTTGTTGAAGTTTTAGGTAGAAAATCTGATGGCTATTTAAAAGAAGCTAAAGCTCTGTACAACCAAAAAAAGATTACTCCAGCGATTGGAACTTTAGCTAAAGTATCCTATGGAGAAAGCCAAATACGTGAAGCAAAAGAACTTATTAAAAAATATAAAAAAGAGCGTGAAGAATATTGGGAAGCAAAAAGAAAGCGTGAAGCAGAAGAGCGAGAGAAAGAAAGACAAAAAGAGATAGAGCTAACTAAAATTCAAGCTGAAAAAGAAATGGCTGTAGCTGAAAGTCAGGCTCGAGAAAAAGAAGCTGAAGCTAGAATAGCTGAAGCACAAGCTATGATGGCACAGGCAAAAGCAGAGATAGCAAAAATTGAAAAAGAAAAACTGGAAGCTGAGGCAGCTATTGCTGAATCAGAAGCTGAAGCAGAGAGAGCAAAAGCTGATGCTATTGCTGCAGCCTCAGATAGAGGTGATGATGATGCTCCTGAAAATACAAGCTCTCTTAACTCCAGTGAAACTCAATTAACTGGCTCATGGGAATATATTGGAGCAATGCGCTATTCCGATGGTAGAGAAAGCTATCAAAACTCTGGGCAATTATTATTTATTAATGATAATAGAACTTTTAGTTCTGGATCAACATCAGGCTCCTGGTCTGCAAATAATGATAACTTCTATATAGATGGATTCCCTGTCCCTTATGTTATTGAGGGAGGACGACTCATATTAGGTTTCACTATTAGTGGGGAACTCTGGATGATGGTCTATAGATAAATTAACTATTAAAAAACCAGACTATTAATAATGGTCTGGTTTTTTAACCTTTATATTTTTCCTTATACTTCCAAACCTTTTTCAAATAGTTTCTAGCTTCTTCATATTTTAAATCAGACGTTAATTTTTGATATAATTCATCTGCAGTCATACTACTAGCTACTTTTGCAGCGGGATTAGTATATGGTTTACCGCATAGCGTTTTAGATACATTACCAATTCCAGTATTATATGCTGGTATTGAACATATGTACGCTAATTCATCATTCTCAATATTTTCAAAATAATAATATCGTATTTTCGAAAAATATGCACAACCAAGCTCGATATTATTTACTGGCTTATATAGATAATCTCCCGTAACGAGCTTATCTACTTTATAAACATATTTATATGCATCTCTAGCTCCAGATTTAGGCACTAGTTGCATTAATCCAAATGCTGGAATATGAGATCTAGCTTTTGGATTAAAAGAAGACTCCGCTTCCATTAAAGCAAATACTATAGCAGGGTCTAATTTCCAACGTTTGGATTGTTTTAATATTTCATCTTCAAATCTTTTAGCTCTTTCATCTAAATGGTTAGTTTTTAAAGGCACTTTAACAGTATACTTAACTCTTTTTTTACCATCTTTGGATTTATATGGTTTTTTCTCTATTTTTTTATCTTTTACAATATTAACAACTTCTTTTTTTGCATTATCTTCATTGACTTCTTTACCATTTTTATTTTCTAATTGATTTTTCAAAATAGGCTTATTATCATCAGCTTTCTTTTTTATTAACCCAACAAGTTCTTTTGTTAAAGTATCTTTAACTTTTTCTTCTTTCTGTTTTTCTGTTTGAGTCGGCTCTGAAGGTGAAGGTTCTTCTTCAACAATCACTTCGATAGTAACTTCACCTTTCTCAAAATCAATAGATTGTCTACTATTAAGATCTTCGCTGTACTCAACAAATGTTTTAGGTTCAGGAGATTTAAACTCTTCCCACTTTTCTTCAATTTCTTTTTTGTATTGCTCAAATGCCTCTTTCTCTCTTCTTTCATAATCAGCATATTGTGCAGTGACAGATTGCTTATAATTTTGGAAGGCTTCCATTTGCTGTTTCTGATAATTAACAAAATCATCAGGTGAATACTTTCCAGCATCCTGTGTAAAAATAATTGTAACTAATCCTAAACTAAAATAAATCAAGTATTTGATTCTCATAATTATCTCCGATTATTTATTATTAAAATTATGAATTATGAATTATAAATCGAATTCTATTGAAAGCATAAGATCTTCATAATTTTCATATGTAAATTTTGTAATAAGCGTATCTGAAGTCTTAAATAAAACCCCAAATTGAAGTCCATATTTTCTTTCAGGGTTATCTCTCAATCTTTCGTCGAATAAACAGCTGAATTCAAGTATAACTGCAAGTCGTTCCTGAATCTTACCATATAAGGGATAGTGAATAAAATTTAAATATACCGACTCTTTATCGATATATCCTCCTACATCAGTAAGATATGCCCAGAAACCATAGTTCGCAGACATGAAAAAACTATGTTCAAAAAATATTTCACTACTCTCTTCATTCTTATCATTATCATTATAAATGTATTGTGCTAATCCCAAGCTTCCAGCAATTCTGTCATTCTTAGTACCAAAAAAATCGAATTTGATATGATTTTTCATGTAATCAAAATGATTCTCATATTGATCATCTCTAGTTTTTATTTTATCCATAATAGCATTGGCTGAAACATTAAGTTTTTTTTCTTTCCACTGATATGTATAACCCAATTCATTAATAAGTGTAGGAGTGATTGTCCCTTTTGCAATAATTGAATGTGTATTGTTGCTACTTTCGCCCACAAAACTATCGATAAGTCTATACGGTGGATTCCCATTGGGAAAATTAGGGTATTTATTCTTTAGTTTTCTTTCTCTATCATTTCTTCTTTTTTCTCTTTTTTCTTTTTCAAATCTTTTTCTATCTCTTTCCCCTTCTCTTAATTCTGCACGTTTCTGTTTATTTTTTTCAATTTGTAAATCATTATCTAATTTAAGTTGTTCAAGTTCCATTTTCTGTTTTAGGAGTTCTTGTTCATTCCTATTTTCTTGTTTAGCTAATATTAATTTCTCTTCATTACGTTTTATTTCTTCAGCTATTAATTTTTCATTATTAGCGTGATATTCATCAATATCATAAACAACAAGGATATAATGTCCCTCTCCTTGCGCCCCATTTCCCTCCCAGTATTGGGTTATACTAACTCCACGAAGCTCTTCTTCTGTTATTGTTTTAATATCAGATTCAAAGGTTTCTACTCCCTTGGTAACGCTTCCTTTTGTTTTTTCACTAGCTGATACAACAGTTTGAGAACTAATAGTTAACTTGATTGATTCTGCAAAATCAGTAAATGCTTTATCTTTAGCTTCTTCTTTTGAATCTTTAGAAAATCCAATTCCCGAATAGACATTAGTAGTATCAGTCAATACTAAATCCTTAGCCCATAACGGCGGTTGATCTGAGGCATAAAAGAAACTAAATAATATAAGTATAAAATAATGCATAACTAAAATTACAAAATAAAATATAATATTTTGATATTTTGCTTCTATTTAATATTTATTTTATTTAATAATATTTTATTTGTAAGTTCAGAAGTTTTAGTTAAATAAGTAAAGGAAGTAAATAAATGAGTGATACAAAACAAGGAACAGTAAAGTGGTTTAATAATGCTAAAGGTTATGGATTTATAACTCCATCAGATGGTGGAAAAGATTTATTCGTTCATATGAGTAGTATTATTATGGAAGGTTACAAAACTTTGGCTGAGAATCAAGAAGTTGATTACGAAGTAGGAGAAAGTGACAGAGGCCCTGTTGCAAAAAATGTAACGCCTAAATAAGCTATTCTGTTGTATTAATAAAAAAAGGGAGCTTTTAAGCTCCCTTTTTTATTTATTTCTTATATTTGGTAAACGCATTAATATGTTTATCGCAGTTTTGATTGGGCATATGGTTTTCTAAATAAATCTCATTGGTTGACTTACACCATTTATCATTTGCTTTTTTTAAAGTTTCTGTACATATCTTAACTTCTACAACTCCATTTGGTTGAGACCAATCTTCTTTATTATCAAGATAAACAATTTTAGCTCCTGAATGGAAAGAGCCATAATCATAAATATCTTTTATTGCATCAGCAAATATAGGTAAAGCAGCTACAGATCCATATTGCCGCTTCCCTAATGGAATTGAAGGATCATCTACACCAATCCATATACCAATTACAATCTGTGGAGTAAAACCTATAAACCATGCATCCGTTTTATTATTTGTAGTTCCTGTCTTCCCTGCCATCGGAGCGTTAAATTTATATTTCCATCGAATTTTAGAACCTGTACCAGAATCAACTACATCTTTCATCATATCTAACATTATATAATTTGTAGGCTCATTAACAACTTCAAGTTGCTCAGATACAAAATGCTTAATAACTCGACCATGCTGATCTTTAATGTGAGTAATAGAAATAGGCTCATTGTATATACCCTTATTAGCTATAGTAGCGTATGAAGATGCAATTTCAATAGGTATTACATCAGAAACACCCAAGGCAATTGCATTCACTGATGCAATTTTAGTAGAAAGATTAAAAGACTTAGCCTTCTTAACTACTTGTCTAGGAGTAATTAACTCTTGAACAATTCTAACAGATATAAGATTCAATGATTTTTTCAATCCATGTCTAAGCGTTGTAAGTAATCCTGTAGAGCCATCATGATTTTGAGGATTCCATCGTGTAGTATCATCTATAAATACAACAAGAGGCTGATTAAGTAGTTGAGTGGTAGGAGTATATCCATTTTCTAATGCAGTTAAATATATAAAAGGCTTAAATATAGAGCCTGGCTGCCTCTTTGCTTGAGTAGCCCTATTAAAGCCATGTAAATCTAAATACTCTTTTTCTTGGCGCCCACCAATCATACCTAAAATATTTCCATTTTTAGGATCAATTGCTACAACTGCTCCTTGAACAAGAAATTTGTCTCTTAATTCTTTTGGGATAGTTGTATTGCTAGAAAGAATTTCAGTCATCTCATCAATAGTAAAATTGGTGCCTTCAAGAGCTCTTGAAAGTTTTCGTGGATTTTCTAAAAATTCTTTATTTAAAACTTCTTGATTTTTCTTTATATATTTTTCAAATGATTTTTCAAGTATCTCTTGTATTTTAGAATCAATCGTAGTGTGTATTGTTAAGCCATCTCTATATATATCTATATCTAAATCTTCATCAATTTTTTCAAGTTCTTTTCTTACATGTTCATTAAAATAAGGAGCCTTACCTGAATAGGTTTGCATCTTTCTTTCTGTAATGTCTAAGCTTTTATCTAAGAAAATTGTATAATCATGTAAATCAATTTTTTTGTTCTCATACATAACTTTGAGTACTAAGGCCTTTCTATTATCAGCTCTTCTTAAATCTGAAAATGGTGAATAATAATTAGGTGCAGGAAGGATCCCGACTAGCATTGCACATTCATCAAGTGAAAGGTCAGATATATCTTTATTAAAATAAAGTTGAGAAGCTGACTGCACACCATACCTACCATGTCCTAAGAATACGGAATTAAGATATAGCTCTAAAATTTCTGATTTAGTGTACGTTTGTTCAATATTAAAAGCTGTAATGAGCTCTTTAACTTTTCTTGTTATAGATCTATCTTTCCATATTATTTTATCATACATACTCCTAGCTAATTGCTGAGTAAGAGTACTTGCACCTTGCTTATAACTAAGAGTGAATATGTCTACAAGTATTGCTCTAGCCGTTGCTTTAAAACTAAATCCAGAATGATCATAAAAATCTCTATCTTCCATTATAATAAGTGCATTAATAAGATTTTGAGGTACATCTCCTATCTTAATCACTTCTCTCTTCTTAACAGCTTGAAGTTTATGGATAAGCTCTCCATCAGAGCCTATTATTTTAGAAATTTGTTCTGGATTAAAACTTTTCAATTCTTCAATTGAAGGAAGGTCTTGAGATAAATAATACATCCAACTTAAAATTGATATAGCAATAAAAAATAAAAAGAGGAAACTATATAAAAATACTTTCCCCCAATTATTGAATTCTAAATTAATATTTTTAGCTGTCATTTTATTATTTAGATTTAATCATATTTTCATGATTTAATAATTTATCAATCTCCTCTTTACTAAGAATATTTTCATTTAAAGCAATTTCTCTTACTGTTTTATTTTGTTGATAGGCTTTATATGCAATTTCTGCAGCTTTATCATATCCAATTGCAGGAACTAAACTTGTACACATAGCTAAACTTCCTTCAATATATCCATTACATATTTCTTTATTTGCCTCTAAATCAACTATTAATTTTTTATTAAACATATCAATTGACGTAGATAGTATATTGATTGATTCTAATATATTACTTGCTATCATTGGCATCATAACATTCAATTCAAAATAGCTTCCTTGAGCTCCCTGAATAACAGATTGATCATTACCTATTACTTGGGCACAAACCTGAATTAATGATTCGCAAATAACAGGATTAACCTTTCCTGGCATAATTGATGAACCGGGTTGAACAGCAGGGATATTTAATTCACCTATTCCTGCCCTAGGACCTGAACCTAAAAATCTTATATCATTGGCAATTTTAGATAATGAAACAGCCAAACCTCTTAAAGCAGATGAAGTAGTAAGAACTGAATCTTGAGTTGACTGTGCTTCAAAATGGTTAACAGCTTCATTAAAACTAATACCTGAATCTTTTGATAGCTCTTTAGCAATCATTTTTCCAAAATCCGGATGAGTATTAATACCTGTACCGACAGCCGTTCCACCCTGAGCTAAATAATGAATATATTTTAATGAATCTTCAATTTTATATATTGAATTTTGAATCATTTGTGCATATCCAGAAAATTCTTGGCCCAATGTTAATGGAGTAGCATCTTGTAAATGAGTTCTTCCGATTTTAATGATATTAGAAAATTCTTCAGTTTTCATATTTAGAGATTTTAATAATTCATTTAACGCAGGCAACAGATTAGAATCCACATCTAAAGAAATTGATAAATTAATAGCTGATGGGAATGTATCATTACTAGATTGTCCTAAATTAACATGATCATTGGGATGAACAGGAAACTTATCGCCTAATTCATGACCTAAAATTTCATTTGCCCTATTAGATAAAACTTCATTTATATTCATATTAGAAGAAGTCCCTGATCCAGTTTGAAATATATCAACAATAAATTGGCTATCATGTTCCCCACCTATAACTTCATCACATGCACTTACAATTGCATCTTTAATCTCATCGTTTAATCTGCTAAGCTTATGATTAACAATAGCAGCTGATTTTTTAATCATTGCTAAAGATTTAATTAATGTTCTTGGAATCCTTCTATTACTAATTGGGAAATTTTCGGCTGCTCTTTGAGTTTGAGCACCATAATAGGCATCATCAGGAACAAAAACTTCACCCATTGAGTCTTTTTCTTTTCTCATATCCCCGCCTTTTTGATATTTTAAACTAAATAATTTTAATAAAGTTTTATGATACTTTCCAGGTATGTCCGGCAGTTAACAAATCTTTTAAATCACCTTTTCCCTTAGATTTTATAGCAGATTCTATCTGTGCTACCATCATATCATCATAAGTAAGTTTATCTTCTTTATAGAGGACCCCAATAGGAGTAGGTAGATTAGGGTCTAACGTTATTTCACTTAAATAGAACGCTAAAGATTTATTGTTTTCATCATGAACTAAAATATCGTCAGCAGAATAATCATTACCTAATTCTACAGATTTAAGTTTAGACCCATCAAGAATTATTCCTTTTGTTTTATCAGCCCCAAATAGCATTGGTTCGCCATGCTCTAAAATTAATAGGGTATCTGCTTTTGTTTCTCTATCAGTTAAATCTGAAAATGCACCATCATTAAAAATATTGCAATTTTGATATATATCAACAAATGAAGTCCCTTTATGACTATTACACTTTCTAACTATTTCTCCTAAATGCTTTGATTCTCTATCTAATGTTCTTGCAACAAATGTTGCTCCAGATCCAAGAGCAAGAGATAATGGGTTGAATGGGTGATCTAATGATCCCATTGGAGTTGACTTTGTTTTTTTCCCTAATTCTGATGTAGGAGAGTATTGACCTTTTGTTAATCCATATATTCTATTATTGAACATTAATATCTTTATATCCATATTTCTTCTAAGTATATGGATAAGATGATTACCTCCTATACTCATAGCATCTCCATCACCTGTAACCATCCATACAGATAAATTTGGATTAGCTAATTTAGCACCAGATGCTATTGCTGGTGCCCTACCATGGATACTATGAAAACCATATGTACTCATATAATAAGGGAATCTACTTGAGCATCCAATGCCAGATACTACTAAAAAATCTTTTTTAGGAATACCTAATTCAGGGAATACTTTCTGGACTTGTGCTAAGATGGCGTAGTCACCACATCCTGGACACCAACGAACATCCTGATCTGAAGTAAAATCCTTTTTAGTTAATTTTTCATTTTTATCAATAGTTACAGACATATGCTTTTTCCTTAATTATAGTATAGTTTTAATATGGTCATAAATTTCAGAAGGAGTAAATGGCTTACCTTCAACTTTATTTAGAGATTCAGTATCTATAAGAAATTTTGACCTTATAATAGAATTTAATTGTCCTAAATTAATCTCTGGTATTAATACCTTTTTATATCTTGATAATTTTTCACCAAGATCCTTTGGTAATGGGTTTAAATTTCTTAAGTGGATTTGTGAAACAGAGTCACCCCCAACTCTAGCTCTCTGCACTGCAGATCTTATGGCTCCATAGGTACCACCCCATCCCAAAACCACTAAATCACCACTATCATCACCAAATGGGTCTATATCAGAAAAGGAATCTGCTATGACGTCAACTTTCTTTTGTCTCAACCTTACCATATAATCATGATTATCTGGGTCATAACTAACATGGCCAGTTTCATCCCATTTTTCAAGTCCACCTATTCGATGTTCTAATCCTGCTACACCTGGTATAGCCCAAGGTCTTGATAATTTATCATTTTGATGATTATAAGGTGCAAATTCATTTGTATCTGTTGTTAATTTTGGCTTGATATTTGGCAACTTATCTAAATTAGGAATTTTCCATGGTTCTGACCCATTTGCAATATATCCATCAGAAAGAAGAATTACTGGAGTCATATATTCAAGTGCTATCTTACAAGCTTCAAATGCAGCATTAAAGCAATCCGAAGGAGATTGTGCTGCAACTATAGCCATTGGAGCTTCACCGTTTCTTCCATACATAGCTTGAAAAAGATCAGCTTGCTCTGTTTTAGTAGGAAGACCAGTAGATGGACCTCCTCTTTGAATATTAACTACAACAATTGGAAGTTCTGTTATGACACCCAGCCCCATAGCTTCACCTTTTAAAGCAATTCCTGGGCCGCTACTTGCTGTTACAGCAAGATCTCCACAGAAAGCTGCACCCAATACACTACATATTCCTGCTATCTCATCTTCAGCTTGAAAAGTTTTTACCCCAAAATTTTTATAAGTTGAAAGATAATGTAGGATTTCACTTGCTGGTGTTATTGGATAACCACCAAAAAATAAATTTAGACCAGCTTTTTCCGCTGCAGCAACAAGACCAAGAGACAAAGCATGATTACCCATAATATTTCTATATGTCCCTTTAGCAAATTCTGCTTTTTCAACTGAATAAGTTGTTTTAATTGCTTCAATTGTTTCACCATAATAGAATCCTGCTTTAAGCGCTCTTGTGTTAGCCTCAATAATTTCAGGCTTATTTTTAAACTTCTTTTTAAAATGATCTAATGATGATTGCATATCCCTATCATATAACCAATAGAGAAGTCCTAGAGCAAACATATTTGTTGAACGGGCCATTAATTTTGAAGTCATTCCTAAATCTTCAAGAGCAGTATAAACTAATTTTGTCATATCAATTTTTATTGCTCTATATTCAGATAGAGTATCATCTTCTAATGGATTAACTTCCCACTCTGCTAATTTTAAATTCTTAGGTGTAAAATTAGCGGTATTTATAATTACCGTTCCATTTTTCTTTAAATCTTTCAAATGTACTTTTAATGCAGCTGGATTCATCGCAACTAATACATCAGGTTCATCACCAGGGGTGTGAACTTCATCTTTACTAAATTTTAATTGAAATGAACTAACCCCAAATAAAGAGCCGGCGGGAGCCCTAATTTCTGCAGGATAATCAGGTAATGTAGTTAAATCATTACCAAAGATAGCTGTATTCTCTGAAAATTGACTTCCTGTAAGCTGCATTCCATCACCAGAGTCACCAGCAAATCTTATTACTACTGTATCTATTGATTGTGCCGTTTTTGTTGCCATTATATTCCGTTAATTAATTAGACTATAAATTACTTATTTATTATGCAAGTAGGCAAAAAAAAATATTTATTTTTTTCTTAGTATGTGTGTAAATATTAAATTACTCATTATGAAAGATAAAATTAAACTTACTCAGTTTAGTAGTGGTGCTGGTTGAGCTTGCAAATTAAGTCCAGAGGCGCTTTCTCAGGTACTGAGAAATTTAAATCAAAAATCCAAAAATAATACATTGATTGACTATAAGTCTTTTGATGATGCATCTGCGTATACATTAAATAATGAAACTATACTGCAAACAGTGGATTTTTTTACTCCTATAGTTGATGACCCTTATGACTTTGGTAGAATAGCTGCTGCTAACTCACTATCTGATATCTACGCAATGGGTGGTACTCCTTTATTTGCATTAAATATTGTAGCGTTCCCATCTGATGAGCTATCTTTAGATGTGCTTACCGATATATTAAGGGGTGGAGCAGATATAGCAGAAAAGGCAGGTATACCTATACTTGGTGGTCATAGTATAAAGGATAAAGAGCCAAAATACGGTTTGGTAGTCACAGGAACCCCATTCAAAAATCCCATCCAAAATTCAACAGCAAAAGAAGGGGATATTCTTATTTTAACCAAACCTCTTGGATTAGGAGTTATTTCTACTGCTATTAAAAAAAATATCGCAACTGAAGCTATGATTAATGATGCAACTGATGTAATGACTTATCTTAATAAAGACGCATCAGAAGCAATGAGAAATATTAACATTAATGCATGCACGGATATAACTGGATATGGCTTACTTGGTCATCTATTAGAAATGACCAAAGGGTCAAAATTAACAGCTAGTATATATTTTGATAAAATAAATTTTATTGATGGATCTAAAAATCTTGCGAGTGATGGTATTGTTCCTGGTGGAACAAAAAGAAACTATGACTTCATTAAAAATAAAATCAAATTTTTAAATAATTTAGAAAAATATAAAAGATATTTACTCGCTGATGCACAAACTTCAGGTGGACTATTAATGAGCGTACCTAAAGAAAGTCTCGATGAATTAAAATCTAACCTATCTAGTTCTAAATATGAAATTAAAGAAATAGGTGAATTAAAAGCATTGAAATCTGAATCTTATATAGAGGTTTCATAATGCAAAAAATAGATATCTTATCAAATGTAAAGTATATTTCAGAGAAATCTAATCCCTCTACTCCACTTTTTCTTTTTGCATATAATATTAGTATTATAAATAAAACAAACTCATCGATTCAGCTTTTAAACCGCCATTGGGAAATTACAGATGGGAATGGCATAACTAATACGGTGAATGGTAAAGGCGTAGTTGGGCTACAACCAATAATATCAGAAAATGAAAAATTCGAATACTCAAGCTTTTGTCCTCTATCTACAGAATTTGGTATGATGAATGGCTGGTATGAAATGAAAGATGAAAATGGATTGCTATTTAAAGTTAATATTCCAACTATAAATCTCTATAATCCATCATCAAAGAACTAAATTGAGACCAATATATCTAGATAATAATTCAACTACAATGCTAGACCCAAGAGTCTTAGATAAAATGCTTCCATTACTAAAACAAGTATATGGAAATGCTTCAAGTACAGAACATTCATATGGATGGGAAGCCAATGAAATTGTTAATGAATCTAGAGAACAAGTATCTAGTTTAATTAACTGCTCTCCAAATGAAATCATATTTACAAGTGGTGCAACAGAATCAAATAACATTTCTATTTTAGGGGCTATTGATTGCTTTAAAGATGCTCATGCAATAACCCTAAAGACAGAACATAAATCTATTTTGGATGTTTTTAAAAAAATTGAAAAAAACAACTATTCAGCTACCTATATAGATGTTAATTCAAATGGAGTTCTTAATTTAAATTCATTAAAAGAAGCTATAAAACCTAATACAAAGCTTATTTCTATAATGTTAGCAAATAATGAAATTGGAGTTATACAACCAATAATTGAGATTAGTGAATTTTGTAAAAAAAATGGAATTATTCTACATGTAGATGCTGCACAAGCTGTAGGAAAAATTGATATCAACTTAAAAAAGACCAATATTGATTTAATGTCAATATCAAGTCACAAAATTTATGGTCCTAAAGGAATAGGTTGTATTTATATAAATCAAAGAACAATGAAAAACAGAATCAATCCAATTAATTACGGTGGTGGACAAGAAAAAGGACTTAGACCAGGAACTTTAGCCGTCCACAATATAGCAGGATTTGGAGAGGCCTGCAGAATTTTGAAAGATGAAAGAGAACAGGACCAAAAACATATTAAATCATTAACAGATTTGTTTTATAATAAAATTAAATCAAATTACAATAATACTGTATTAAATGGTGATAAAGATAATAGGATAGCAGGAAATTTAAATTTGACATTTAAAGGATTAAATGATCAGCCCTTAATACCAAAACTAACCAATATAGCCGTATCTAGTGGTTCTGCTTGTACAAGTTCCACCCCAGAACCTTCTCATGTTTTAAAAGCTATTGGCTTACATGAATCATTAATAAAATCTACAATAAGAATAGGTATAGGAAAATTTAACACGAAAGAAGAAATAGAAAAAGCTACAGAGCATTTACTAGAAATTATTAGAAAACTTAGAATAAATAAAAATGAGGATATCAATGATTGATGAAAATAAAATAATAGAAGTTCTAAAACAGTGCTATGACCCTGAAATACCCGTTGATCTTTGGAGCTTAGGTCTAATATATAATATTAGTATCAGTGAAGCTGATAATAATAAGTCTGATATTAATATAACCATGACCCTAACCACACCAGGATGTACTATGGGATCTTACATGGCGGATGATATTAAAATGAAATTGAGCGGATTGGATGAGGTTAATTCAAGTCAAGTGGAAGTCACATTTGATCCTCCTTGGAAGCCCGATATGATGAATAATGAAGCTAGAGAAAAATTAGGATTTCCCGTAGATGAAAAAGCATCTAATAACAATGAAGAAAAAGAACGTGATTGGGAGTAAGTATGGATACAATATTTTTAGATGATTTTTTAGTAGATGGGTTAATAAAAGAAAAAGAATTTAGAGCTAAAATTAAAGCAATAAATTGGGAAGAATACAGTAATAAAAAAGTAATGATAAAAGGCTGCACATCTGTTCCTGTCCCTACATGGGCCTATTTAATTATTACAGCACATCTTGCAAAACATTCAGATAAAATTTTATATGGTGAACCATGTAGCGCTGTAGAGATCTATAAAAAATAATTATATTTAGTTAGCTTCTTCATTTATTTCTTTAGCTATTAATCGACCGCTTTTGATTGCCCCATCTATTGAAGGTTCAGTTTTCCAATCTCCACAAAAAAATATATACTCTTTATTTTTCAGATTAATAAAATCTGCTGGAAGCGAATGGGGTATGCTATAACTTTTAACAATCCTGCAAACTTTTTTATCTAAATTACAGATTTCAGAAAGCTCATTTAATAAAACTTTATCATCAATATCATGCTTTAAACTTGAGATAGAATAAAGTGAGTCATTTTTTTTTGAGTAATATTTTGAAATATTTGTTAAGCATTGAATAGAATTTGAATAATACTTTTCATCTGGAATGAGAAGAATTGATTTCCCTAATTTATTTTGAGGTGATGATACATAAATAGTTTTATTTGAATAGCATTTACTAGCATAATTAGTTTTTAAAATATCATTAATCACTTTTATTGGGACAGCAAAAATGATTATATCAAAATCTTCTACTTTACCATTTTCAAAATAAGCTTTATTATTTTCAATATCTTTTAG
>CETU01126766.1_pt1 | contig 16111 bp, 13 predicted proteins | sample 356531 | NCBI WGS metagenome assembly CETU01 (sample SAMEA2623488, study PRJEB7988) | marine metagenome | isolation source: saline water (ENVO:00002010), including
AGCCTTCCAAGCTGAGGGTCGCGGGTTCGAGTCTCGTCTCCCGCTCTGTAACTTAGCCTGCATAGCTCAGTTGGTAGAGCATCTCCATGGTAAGGAGAAGGTCATCAGTTCAAGTCTGATTGTAGGCTCGATGTAATTTGCAGGTTTTTAAAGAAATAATGAATTAACTAAACTTAAACTAGAATAAAATAGGGATTTAAAATCATGGCTAAAGAAAAGTTTGAAAGAACCAAACCGCATGTTAATGTTGGAACAATTGGTCACGTTGACCACGGAAAAACAACTTTAACTGCGGCTATATCAAAAACATTAGCAACAGCTGGGTTGGCTGAGCAAATGGAATTTGATCAAATTGATAATGCTCCAGAAGAAAAAGAAAGAGGTATTACAATTAATACATCTCATATTGAGTATGAAACAGAGAAAAGACATTATGCTCATGTTGATTGTCCTGGTCACGCTGATTACATTAAAAATATGATTACTGGTGCAGCACAAATGGATGGAGCAATATTAGTTGTTGCTGCTACTGATGGTCCAATGCAACAAACAAGAGAACATTTACTACTAGCTAAACAAGTAAATGTACCTTCAATTGTTGTTTTTATGAATAAATGTGATCAAGTTGACGATCCTGAATTACTTGAACTAGTTGAAATGGAATTAAGAGAACTTTTAAGTGAATATGGTTTTCCTGGTGATGACACTCCAATTGTTCAGGGTTCTGGTTTAAAAGCACTTGAAGGTGATGCTGATGCTCAAGCAAAAGTTAAAGAATTAATGGATCATGTTGATTCTTTCATTCCTGAACCTAAGAGAGCAGTAGATAAGGCTTTCTTAATGCCAGTAGAAGATGTATTTAGTATCACTGGTAGAGGTACTGTTGCAACTGGAAGAATTGAATCAGGTGTAATTAAAGTTGGTGAAGAAATGGATATTGTAGGTATGGGATCAGATATGAAAACTACTTGTACTGGTGTGGAAATGTTCCGTAAACTTCTAGATCAAGGAGAAGCTGGTGATAACGCTGGACTTCTTTTAAGAGGTATTGAAAAAGAACAGATTAAAAGAGGAATGGTATTAGCTAAACCTGGCTCTATTACTCCTCATACTAAGTTTAAAGCTGAAATTTATGTACTAAAAAAAGAAGAAGGTGGTCGTCATACGCCATTCTTTAAAGGTTACAGACCTCAGTTTTATTTTAGGACTACAGATGTAACTGGTAATATTATTTTACCTGAAGGCACTGAAATGGTAATGCCTGGTGATAATGTTACTCTTACAATTGAGTTGATTACTCCAATTGCTATGGAAAAAGAACTTCGTTTCGCAATAAGAGAAGGTGGTCATACTGTTGGTGCTGGTGTAGTAACAGAAATTATAGAGTAATATGGCTGGCAATAGTAAAAGAGACATTGTGCAATTAGAAAGTACTGCTGGAACAGGATATAGATATTCTATTACCAAAAATAAAAGAATACATCCTGAAAAGCTGGAATATAAAAAGTACGATCCAGTTGCTAAAAAACATGTGATTTTTAAAGAAACAAAATAAAGTTTCTAGGAGTGTAGTTCAATTGGTAGAGCGTCGGCCTCCAAAGCCGAAAGTTGAGGGTTCGAGTCCTTCCACTCCTGCACAGGTTAGGAAGATACATTATGAGTAGATTTTTTAGTTATTTTTCAGGTGTAAGACTTGAAATGAAAAAGGTAACTTGGTCCAACAAGCAAGAGCTTATTGGTTCAACAGTAATAGTATTTGTTTTTGCTATAATACTAGGACTTTTTCTTTGGTTATTAGATGATAAATTATTAGGTCCTGTAACAGGACTTATATACATGTAAGGTTAATTTATGTCTTGGTATTCATTAAGAGTTATATCTGGTAAAGAAAAGGTGACAAAAGAAAACATTTTACGTGAGGCTGAAGAAAATGAAGCTTCTAATGATATTGAAGAAGTTTTTTTACCATATGAAAAGGTTGTAGTAGTAAGAAACAATAAGAAAACTATTAAAGAAAAAATGTTTTTTCCAGGTTACATATTAATAAATATGAACTTAAATAATCATTCAAAGTATGTAGTTGAAAATACTCCTGGCGTTTTAAGTTTTGTTGGACCTAAGGGTTCAGACCCTGTGCCACTTACCAATAAAGAGATTAAAAGAATATTTGGTGAGGTTGCAGATAAAGAAGGTAGAGAAATTTTAACAACTTCATATAAAGTTGGTGATATGGTACAGGTAATATCAGGACCATTTATTGATTTCGCTGGTCACATTGAAGAAGTTAATGATGAAAAGCAAAAGGTTAAGGTTGTAGTCTCTATATTTGGTAGACCTACTTCGGTTGAACTTGACTGTTTTCAAATAGAAGCACAAAAATAAGGTTTATAATAAATGTCTAAAAAAATTACAGGATATATAAAATTACAAATACAAGCTGGTCAAGCAAATCCATCTCCTCCAGTTGGACCAGCACTTGGACAGCATGGAGTTAATATAATGGAATTTTGCAAAGCATTTAATGCTCAAACTCAGGAAATGACAGGAAAGTTGATTCCAGTTGAAATAACTGTTTTTGCTGATAGATCATTTACATTTATTACAAAAACACCTCCAACATCTTTCTTAATTTTAGATGCATCTGGAATAAAGAAAGGTTCTGGAGAACCTAATAAAGAAAAAGTAGGTAAGATTACTGAAACTCAAGTTAAAGAAATTGCAGAAATTAAAATGCCTGATTTAAATGCTTCTGATTTAGAGTCAGCCATGAGCATGGTTAGAGGTACTGCTAGAAGTATGGGAATCACAGTAGAAGGTTAGTTATGAAAATAAGTAAAAGATATAAAGAAAATTTTAGTAAGATAAATAGTGATCAAAATTATATGCTTGATGATGCAATCGAATTGCTATCTTCAACTGAAAAAGTAAAGTTTGACGAGACAGTTGATTTAGCTGTAAATCTTGGTGTCGATCCAAAGCATGCAGACCAAATTGTCAGAGGAACTGTATCATTGCCACATGGCACAGGTAAAAAATTAAAAGTTCTAGTAATTGCAAAGGGCGATAAAGTTGATGAAGCAATAAATGCTGGTGCAGACTATGCTGGAGATAAAGAATATTTGGATAAAATTAAATCTGGATGGGTTGATATTGATATTATTATTTCAACGCCAGATATGATGGTTGAGGTTGGAAAATTAGGTAGAATTTTAGGACCTAGAAAGTTAATGCCAAACCCAAAATCTGGAACAGTTACTAATGATGTAGAAAATGCTGTTAAAGAGGTTAAAAAGGGGAAGATAGAATTTAGAGTAGATAAAAATGGTATAATTCATACAGTCATTGGTAAAATGTCATTCGATAAATCTAAGCTCATAGAAAATTGCAATACATTAATGGCAGCAATTATGAAAGCTAAACCAAACTCTTTAAAAGGAGTTTATCTTAAAAAGGTAACTTTATCGTCTACAATGGGTCCTGGTATAAAGTTAGATAAAAATACATTTATTAATTAAGGTTAAGGATTATTATGCCAACTGAACAAAAAATAAATATAGTTAAAGATACATTAGAAAAATTTGAGAATTCAAAAGGCGTTTATTTTACTAATTATTCTGGTATAGATGTAAAAACTATAACTGAATTAAGGAAGTCATTTAGAGATGATAACGTTGAATATGTTGTTACAAAAAATACTTTAACTAAGTTAGCCGCTAAAGAAGCAGGCTATGAAGATAAACTTAATGATATTTTAGTTGGCCAGGTTGGAATAGCTTTTTCTAATGATCCAACGGCTCCAGCTAGAGTAATAAAAAACTTTAAAAAAGATAATAAAGATTTACTTGAGGTGCTTGGACTTATATTCGATGGAGAAATATATCCATCAGATAAGTATATTGAGTTTGCAAATTTACCATCGAAAGAAGAGTCTTTAACAAAATTTGCAATGATGTTAAATCAACCATTAACAAAATTTGCATCAGCTTTAAATAACTCATTTGGCAATTTGTTAAGTGTATTACAAAATCTTAAAGAAACTAAGAATTAATATAGGGGAATAAAAAATGGCAAAAGCTACAAGAGAAGATGTTTTAGAATATTTAGAAAGTGCAAATATGCTAGAAGTATCTGAATTAATTAAAGATATTGAAGAAAAATTTGGTGTTTCGGCGGCAGCGCCAGTTGCAATGGCTGCTCCAGCTGCTGGAGCTGCAGGTGATTCAGGAACTGCAGCTGAAACAAAAGATGAGTTTGACATTGAATTAACCAATGTTGGAGATAAGAAAATAAACGTTATTAAAGTTGTTAGAACTATAACAGGATTAGGATTAAAAGAAGCTAAAGAATTAGTTGATGGAGCTCCATCTAAATTGAAAGAATCAGTTTCTAAAGCAGAAGCAGAAGATTTTCAAAAACAGCTTGAAGAAGCTGGAGCTACAGTTACATTAAAGTAGTGACTTATTTAAATACTACTACTTTAAATTTATCAATCCATTTGGGTTGTTTATGTAATTATATTAACAATTAATTTAAGGAGGGCTTGTTTTGTCAAGTAATTCTGCTGAGGCTAAAAATACATTTTCATTTTCAAATCTTCAAGAGATTGTAGACATTCCAGATCTACTGGGTTTGCAAGTTAACTCTATGGAGACATTCCTTCAGGAAGAAGTGCTTCCAGAAAAAAGAGAAAACATTGGTTTAGAGGCTGTTTTCAGAAATATTTTTCCAATTGAAGATAATCATAAAAATTATGTTCTAGAGTATAAGTACTACTATCTTGGTATACCTAGATATACTGTTAAAGAAGTTCTTGAAAGAAGAATAACTTATTCGGTTCCCCTTAAAGTTAAGTTTGTTCTTCATATTACAGATGAAAATGATCGTTCAAAATATATCCAAAGTATTGAACAAGATGTGTTTTTTGGAAACATTCCATATATGACTGATAGCGGTACATTCATTATTAATGGTGCAGAAAGAGTTATTGTAAGTCAACTACAAAGGTCTCCTGGTGTATTTTTTGATCAAAATTTACATCCTAATGGTACAAAAATTTATCAAGCGAGAATTATACCTTTTAGAGGATCATGGGTTGATTTTACAACAGATATTTATGATTGTATTTATGCAATTATTGATAGAAGAAGGAAATTCCCTGCGACTCTACTTCTTAGAGCTATAGGGTATTCAACAGATGCTGATATTTTTGAAGCTTTTAATCTAACTGAGGAATTCAAAGTAGATAAAAAAATTATTGGAGATGTAATTATCTCTGATATTGTTGATAAAAAAACAGGCGAAGTAATTCTTGAAAAGGATACTGTTATTTCAGAAAAAGAATTAAAATTATTAAAAAGTTTAAAGATAAATAAAGTTAAACTTTTTAAAAAATCTGAATCTTCAAGTAGTAGCCTGCATATTGAATTATTAAAAAATACAATGCTTAAAGATCCAACAAAGAATCATGATGAAGCCATTATGTTACTATATAAGCATCTTAGAACTGGTCATGCTCCAAATCTTGATATAGCGCAGAAATTTATTGAAAAACTATTTTTCTCTACGAAAAAATATGATTTAGGTGCAGTTGGAAGATACAGAATAAACAAGAAGTTTGACTTGGATATGCCAATACATGATCCTGTTCTTACAAAGGATGATTTCATTAATGTTTTTAAATATTTAATTTCAATGCGAAATGGTGAAAGAGGTCCTGATGATATTGACCATCTTGGAAATAGAAGAGTAAGAACAGTTGGTGAGCAATTGCAAAATCAATTCAATATTGCATTAAGTAGAATGCAAAGAACAATTTCTGAAAGAATGAATCAAAGAGAAGCTGAAAGTATTACCCCTCAAGATTTAATTAATTCGAGAGTTGTTTCAACAGTTTTAAATACATTTTTTGGTACAAGTCAACTTTCACAGTTTATGGATCAAACAAACCCTCTTGCTGAAATTACTCATAAAAGAAGAATTTCTTCATTAGGGCCTGGAGGTTTATCAAGAGAGAGAGCAGGCTTTGAGGTAAGAGATGTACATTATACTCATTATGGTAGATTATGTCCAATTGAAACACCTGAAGGTCCGAACATTGGGCTTATAAACTCGTTATCTACACATGCGATTGTTAACAATTTAGGATTCATTGAATCCCCATATAGAATTATCAACAAAAACGGTGAAGATTATTCTATCACTAACGAAATTAAATTTTTATCTCCGGATGAGGAAGATAGAGCAAATATAGCACAGTCAACTGAGCCACATAATGATAAAAAATTTAAGAATAAAATAATTAATTCTAGAAATGGAGATAATTTCCCAATGATTAGACCTAATCAGGTTGATTATATGGATGTATCACCTAGGCAGCTAGTTAGTGTTTCAGCATCATTAATTCCTTTTTTAGAAAATGATGATGCTAATAGAGCATTAATGGGATCAAATATGATGAGACAATCTGTACCACTACTTAGACCTGAAGCACCAATAGTTGGAACTGGTATGGAGTCTACTGTAGCTAAAGATTCAAGAGCTTGTTTAGTTTCGGATGTTTCTGGTGTAGTTACTTATGTTGATTCAAAAGAAATAAAAGTAAAAATTAAGGATATAAATCCTGAACTTGATTTAGTTAAAACTGATGAAATTAAAATTTTTCAACTTAAAAAGTTTTTAAGGTCAAATCAAAATACGTGCATTAACCAAAAACCTACAGTAAAAGTTGGAGATGAAATTTCCAAAGGAGATGTATTAGCTGATGGTCAATCAACAAATGATGGTGAATTAGCTTTAGGTAGAAATCTCAAGGTTGCTTTCATGCCTTGGAGAGGTTATAATTTTGAAGACGCTATTGTAATTAGTGAAAAATGTGTCAAAAACGATATGTTTACTTCAATCCATATAAAAGAGTTTGAAGTTGAAATCAGAGATACAAAAAGAGGTGAAGAAGAACTGACAAATGAAATACCTAATGTAAGTGAAGAAGCAACTAGAAATTTAGATGAAAGAGGAATTGTTAGGACAGGCGCTCTTGTTGACTCCGGTGATATTTTAGTTGGAAAAGTTACGCCTAAGGGTGAAACTGACCCGACGCCAGAAGAAAAGCTATTAAAAGCTATTTTTGGCGAGAAAGCTGGAAATGTTAAAGATGCATCTAAAAGATGTACTGCTGGTGTTAATGGTATAGTTGTTGAAACACAATTATTTGAAAGAAAAAATAGAGCAATGCTTGCTGAAGAAAAAACACAAATCAGACAAGCTCAGAAAGAAGCTAGACAAAAGAGATTAGAGCTTATTGAAAAGAGGAACGAATTATTAGGCGAGCAGTTAATCGGACAAATTTGTGGTGGTATGAGAGATATAGCTACGGATAAAACGGCAGTTAAAGCAAAAACACTATTGACTAAAAATAGAGTAAAAACTTTAGAATACGATTCTATATCACTTAAATCTCCTTGGGTTGAAGATTTCTCTATATGGAATAAAATATTAACTATATGGAAAAATTATAAGAGAAATCTTAAAGAGTTAGAAGAGCATCTTGAGAAAACTATATTTATATTAAGGACTGGTGATGAATTGCAGCAAGGTGTAATGAAACTAGCTAAGGTATACATAGCTGACAAAAGAAAAGTTTCAATTGGTGATAAAATGGCTGGAAGACATGGAAATAAAGGTATTGTAGCATTAGTAGTTCCTGAAGAAGATATGCCTCATACTAAAGATGGAGAGCCAGTTGATTTAGTTTTAAATCCATTAGGCGTACCTTCAAGAATGAACTTAGGCCAACTTTATGAAACAATGCTAGGTTGGGCTGGTCAAAAATTAGGTAAAAATTATAAAACACCAGTATTTGATGGAGCAAAAGTTGCTGATGTAATCAAGGAGTTAAATGAAGCAGGTCTACCTGAATCAGGTAAAGTTGATTTATGGGACGGTAGAACTGGTGAAAAAATTAAATTCCCAGTTACTGTTGGGTGTATTTATTTTATGAAATTATCACATTTAATTGCTGATAAAATGCATGCTCGTTCAACAGGTCCATATTCTTTAATAACACAACAACCATTAGGTGGTAAAGCTCAGTCTGGTGGACAAAGATTTGGTGAAATGGAAGTTTGGGCATTAGAGGCATATGGAGCCGCTCATACCCTTCAAGAAATATTAACAACTAAATCAGATGATATTGAAGGTAGAACAAAGCTTTATAATTCAATTGTTAAAGGAGAGAATTGTCCTCCTGCAAATGTACCTGAATCATTTAATGTTCTTGTTAAAGAACTTGAAGGTTTAGGATTAGATGTAATTTTAGATTAATTTTTATATATAAAGGAAACTTATGCTAAAACAACAATTTAACCATAGTAGAAGATCTGATTCATTCAATAGTATAACTCTTGGTTTGTTATCTCCTGAAAAAATATTAGAAAGATCTTTTGGTGAAGTATTAAAACCTGAAACAATTAATTACAGGTCTTACAAACCAGAAAAGGATGGTTTATTTTGTGAAAAAATATTTGGTCCTATTAAAAATTGGGAATGTAATTGTGGTAAATATAAAGGTATTAGATATAGAGGTATTGTTTGTGACAGATGCGGTGTAGAGGTTACCACTAAATCGGTCAGAAGAAGAAGAATGGGACATATAACTCTAGCTGTTCCTGTAATACACATTTGGTTCTTTAGATCTATACCTAGTAAAATTAGTTATCTTCTTGGCTATACAACTAAGCAACTTGAAAAATTAGTTTACTATGAGCAGTTTGCAGTAACTAATCCTGGAGCATCGGGAAAGAAATTCGGTGATCTAATTGATGAAGATGAATATATGGATTTAGAAGATCAATTTGGTATTGATAGTGAGAATATTACTGAAGATCAAATTGATGAAGAAAATTACTTTGAAGCAAAAATGGGTGGTGAAGCTGTTAGAGAGTTGCTTCGAAAACTAGATATTAAAGAAGAAATGAGAAATTTAAATCAAATTGTTAAAGGTAGTTTTTCCATACAAAAAAAAGAAGAAGCTCTTAAACGTTTAAGAATATTTAAAAAGTTTGATCAGACAATAGATAAAAAAATTATAAATCAACCAGAATGGATGGTTATGAGTGTTCTTCCTGTTATACCACCAGAATTAAGACCTTTAGTTCCACTAGATGGTGGTAGATTTGCTGCTTCTGACTTAAATGATCTTTATAGAAGAATTATTATTAGAAACAATAGATTAAAGCAGCTTATGGAAATTAAAGCTCCTGATGTAATTCTTAGGAACGAAAAAAGAATGCTCCAAGAATCAGTCGATTCTCTACTGGATAATAGTAGACTTCAATCTGCAGTTCGAAGTGGAACAAGAAGACCTCTTAAATCATTAAGTGATGTATTAAAAGGAAAATCAGGAAGATTTAGGCAAAATCTATTAGGTAAAAGAGTTGATTATTCTGGAAGATCAGTTATAGTTGTTGGTCCTGAACTTAAGCTTCATGAATGCGGTATTCCTAAGGATATGGCGATAGAGTTATTTAAACCTCATATTATTAAAGAATTAATTTCTAGAGGATATACTAGAACACCGAGAAGTGCAAAGTTAATGGTTGAAAAGAAAGATGAAGCTGTATACTCTGTATTAGAATTTACAGTTAAAAATAATCCTGTTCTTCTTAATAGAGCTCCGACTCTACATAGGTTAGGTATTCAAGCTTTTCAGCCAGTATTAATTGATGGAAGAGCTATTAGATTACATCCTTTAGTTTGTGCAGCATTTAATGCTGATTTCGATGGTGATCAAATGGCTGTACACGTTCCTTTATCTGTAGAAGCTCAAATGGAAGCTTGGTTACTAATGCTGTCAAGTCATAATATTCTTCATCCTGCTACAGGAAATCCTATTGCAATCCCTTCACAAGATATGATTCTTGGATGCTATTATCTTACTAGACCAAGATCTGGTGAGAAGGGTGAAAATTCATTAATTTCATCATATGAAGAAGCTAAATTAGCATTTGAAAATAATGAAATTGATTTACATGCAAAAGTTAGCTTTAGAATAAATGATAAATGGATTAAAGAGACTTCATTAGGAAGAATAATTTTTAATTCAATTTTACCTGAAGGTATGGAATACCACAATATTACAGTAGGCAAAAAAGAGTTAGTTAAAATAGTTAAAAAAAGTTATTCAGAAAAAGGCAATTATGAAACAGTTCAATTTCTTGACAGATTAAAAGAATTAGGTTTTAATAGTGCTTTTCAGTCAGGATTATCAATTGCTATAAGTGATATTCACATCCCACAAAAGAAAGATGAAATCATTGATAGAGCTCAAAATGAAATTACTGAAATCAAAAACAAGTTCGATAGGCAAATTTTAACGGAAGGTGAACGTTATAATAAAGTTATAGATGTATGGACTCATGCAACAAATGAGGTAGCTCAGGAAATGTTTAGTGAATTAGAAGATGATAACCAGGGTTTTAATGCCTTATATATGATGGCTGATAGTGGAGCTCGTGGAAGTCAAGACCAAATTAAGCAATTAGCTGGCATGAGAGGACTGATGGCTAAACCAAAGAAAAGTTTAGTTGGTTCTGCTGGTGAAATTATCGAAAATCCAATTAAATCTAATTTCAAAGAAGGTCTATCTGCATTTGAATATTTTATTTCAACTCATGGTGCTCGAAAAGGTCTAGCAGATACAGCTCTTAAGACAGCTGATGCTGGATATTTAACAAGAAGATTAGTTGATGTAGCTCAAGATGTTACAATTACTATGGATGATTGTAAAACTATTCAAGGTGTTATTATGCAAGATATTAAAGAAGGTGAAAATATCATTGAGCCTTTGTATGATAGAATAATTGGAAGATATGTTGTAGACGATGTTATAGATCCAATTGATGGAACTATTTTTGTAAAAGCAAATGAAATAGTTACTCAAAAAATTGCAGAAAAAATTGAAAAATCTAGTGTAAGGCAAATGAAAGTTAGATCTGTTCTTACTTGTGAAGCAGATGTTGGTATTTGTGTAAAGTGTTATGGTGTAAATCTTGCTACAACAAATTTAGCGAAACATGGTGATGCAATAGGTATTATGGCAGCGCAATCAATTGGAGAGCCAGGCACACAGTTGACACTAAGAACTTTTCATATTGGAGGAACTGCTTCTAGAATTGTAGAATCATCCCACATGGAAGCGAAAGTTGATGGAAAGATTAAATTTTCTGAAAAACTTCAATTACTTGAGGTAAAAGATAAAAAAGAAAAAAATATGATTGCAGTGTCTCGTAACGGAAAAATTGAACTTTTAGATAATAATGGGGTACACATAACAGGATGGACAATCCCTTATGGTGCAAAGGTTCTAGTTAAAGATAAAGAAAAAGTTTCACAAGGTGATGTCTTATTTTCTTGGGATCCATATACAGATGTTATACTTGCTCGAACATCAGGAAAAGTATTGTTTAAAGATATGATTAAGGGCGAAACTTTTGTTGAAGAAGCAGTTGAAGGTGGTAAAAAAATGATTCTTGTAACTGAATCAAAAGATAGAAATCTCAGTCCGCACCTTGAAATTGAAATAAAAAAAGGAAATGAAACAGAATTGGTTACAAGTATATTACCTGTTAAAGCTAATGTTATAGTAAGAGAAGGTGATAAAGTAAAAGCTGGGCAGATATTAGTTAAAATTCCAAAAGATGCTGGAAAAACTAGGGATATCACAGGTGGTCTTCCAAGAATTGCTGAGTTATTTGAGGCAAGAAACCCATCAAATCCTGCAGTTATAACTGAAATTGACGGAAATATCAAGTATGGTAAAACTAAAAGAGGTGTTAAAGAAATACATGTGATAGGAAAATCTGATGAAAAAGTTTATAAAATTCCATATGGTAAGCACGTTTTAGTTCATGATAAAGATCATGTATTTGCGGGAGATAGATTATGTGAAGGTTCAGTTTCTCCACAAGATATATTGAAAATAAGAGGTTCTTATAGAGCTCAAGAATACCTAGTAGAATCAATTCAAGAGGTTTATAGATTACAACAGGTATCTATCAATGACAAGCACATAGAAGTAATTGTTAGACAAATGATGCATAAAGTATCTATTGAACATTCAGGAGATTCAAAATTTTTACCTGGAGATAGAGTTAATAGATTTATTTTAAAAAATGAAAATAAATCTCTTTTATCTAAATTAGTTGTTACAAATGCTGGAGATTCAGAATATGATGTTGATGACGTAGTTGATAAAATGAATATTCAAGAAGCGAATAAAGAGCTAAAAGATAAAAAATTAAAAACAATAAAAACTAGAAAAGCAGAGCCTGCTACTTTCAAACCTTTATTGTTAGGAATTACTAGAGCTTCATTAAATACGGAAAGCTTTATTTCAGCTGCTTCATTCCAAGAAACAACTAGGGTTTTAACGGATGCGGCAATTGAAGGTAAAACAGACAGCTTAAGAGGTCTTAAAGAAAATGTAATAATTGGTAGATTGATACCTGCGGGTACTGGTTCACCACATGCAAAAAATATTTTATCTTCAAACCCAAGAATTCTAGAACAAGAAAATGAAGTTGAAAGCAAAAATCTTGAAGAAATTGAAACGCAAGAATAGGTGTTAATTTTTTCTTAATTTTATATGCTATCCAAAATAAAATAATTTTTAAAAAAAAAAGAGTTTGTATTAAATAAAAAGCTTTGTATTTTTCGGGGCTATAATGGAGATGATATGCCGACTATTAATCAATTAGTTAAAAAAGGTAGAAAAAAAATAGGTAAGAAAAATAAGGTTCCAGCTTTGATGGAGTGTCCACAAAGAAGAGGAGTATGTACACGTGTTTATACTACAACACCAAAAAAACCTAATTCTGCTTTAAGAAAGGTTGCTAGGGTTAAGCTATCTAATGGATTTGAAGTAACTGCTTACATTCCTGGCGAGGGTCATAATATACAAGAACACTCAATTGTTTTAATTGAGGGTGGTAGAGTAAAAGATTTACCAGGTGTTAGATATCATGTAGTTAGAGGTGTGCTAGATCCAGCTGGTGTTGAGGGAAGAAGAACTAGTCGTTCTAGATACGGAACTAAAAAACCTAAGGATAAATAAATGAGAAGAAGAAGACCAGAAAGAAGAGAAATTTTACCTGATCCAGTATTTAACGATCTGGTTGTTACCAAGTTTGTTAACAATCTTATGACATCTGGTAAAAAAAGTATATCAGAAAAAATATTTTACCAAAGTCTTGAGATTATTAAAACTAAAACTAAGGAAAAAGACGGTTTAGAAATTTTTAAAAAGGCTCTTGAAAATGTTTCTCCAGTTCTAGAAGTTAAATCAAAAAGAATTGGTGGAGCTACTTATCAAGTACCAGTTGAAATTTCCAAAAATAGAAAAATGGCATTAGCTATGAGATGGATTATACAATATTCTAAATCAAGAAAAGGTCTTACAATGGCTGATAGATTGGCAGCTGAATTAATTGCTGCATCTAACAATGAAGGTTCATCTATTAAGAAGAAGGAAGATACACATAAAATGGCTGAAGCTAATAAAGCTTTTGCACATTTTGGTTAAAGAGAATTATGGAAAATAAAAAAGTATCATTAAAAAATGTTCGAAATATTGGTATTATGGCTCATATTGATGCCGGTAAAACAACTACTACAGAAAGAATACTATATTATACAGGTAGGCTTCATAAACTTGGTGAAGTTCATGATGGGGCAGCTACTATGGATTGGATGGAGCAAGAAAAAGAACGAGGAATTACCATCACTTCTGCAGCTACTACTTGTTTTTGGAATGAAAATAGAATTAATATAATTGATACACCTGGTCACGTTGATTTTACTATGGAAGTAGAAAGATCTCTTCGTGTTTTAGATGGTGCGGTTGCTTGTTTTTGTGCTGTGGGTGGAGTTGAACCTCAATCTGAAACAGTATGGAATCAGGCAGACAGATATAATGTACCTAGAATTGCATTTGTTAATAAAATGGATAGAACAGGTGCAGATTATTATAATGTGATTGATATGATGAAAGAAAGATTTGGTGCAAATCCGGTCCCATTAAATATACCAATAGGTGATGGTGCGACATACACAGGTATAGTAGATTTAGTAGAAATGAAAGCAATAATATACGCTGAAGATGATGGCACTAATTTTGATACTGTTGAAATTCCTGATGATATGAAATCTTTAACTGACAAGTGGAGAGAGCATTTATTAGAAGAGGTGGCATCTAATGATGAGTCTTTAATGGAGAAATATCTTGAAGGTGAAGAGATTAATATATCTGAACTTAAAACTGCAATTAGAAAATCTTGTATAAGTGGTGATATAGTACCAATGCTTTGTGGTTCTGCATTTAAAAACAAAGGAGTTCAAAGTTTACTTGATGCAGTGATAGATTTTCTTCCTTCACCTATTGATGTTGGCGCTGTTAATGGTTTTGATGTTGATAATAAAGATAAAGAGCTATCTAGAGAACCTGATAACAGTGTTCCATTTTCAGCTTTAGCTTTTAAAATTATGACAGATCCATTTGTAGGTAGACTAACTTTCTTTAGAGTTTACTCAGGTCAAGTATCTACTGGTGATTTCATTTACAATCCTACTTCTCATAAAAAAGAGAGGGTTGGACGTTTGATGCTTATGCATTCAAGAAAAACAGAAGAAAGAAAAACTGTTGAGGCTGGAGAAATTGCTGCTATGGTTGGTTTAAAAGATACAAAAACTGGTCATACTTTATGTGATTTAAAAGATCAGATCGTATTAGAATCAATGGAATTTCCAGATCCAGTAATATCAGTAGCAGTCGAACCTGCTTCAAAACAGGATCAAGAAAATTTAACTGTTGCATTGAGCAAACTAGCTGAAGAAGATCCTACATTTAATGTTAAAAGTGATGAAGACTCTGGTGAAACAATTATTTCAGGTATGGGCGAACTTCACTTAGATATTATTTGTGACAGATTGAAAAGAGAATTTAAAGTAAATGTTAATGTAGGTGCTCCTCAGGTTGCTTACAAAGAATCTATCACACAGTCTGTAAAACATGAGACCAAGTTTGTCAAACAATCAGGTGGTAGAGGACAATATGCTCATGTTGTAATTGAAATAGAGCCAAATGAAATTGGCGCAGGATATGAATTTGAAGATTTAATAACTGGTGGTAAAATTCCAAAAATCTACATTAACTCGGTCAATGCAGGTATCAAAGAATCAATGCAAACTGGAGTTTTAGCTGGATTTCCTCTTGAAGATATGAAAGTTAGATTGACTGATGGATCAACTCATGATGTAGATTCAAATGAAATGGCTTTTAAGATTGCTGGTTCCATGGCATTTAAAGAGGCTGCTAAAAAAGCTTCACCAATATTATTAGAACCAAGAATGTCTTTAGAGGTAGTTTGTCCTGAAGAATATTTTGGTTCAGTTTCTGGTGATGTTACGTCCAGACGTGGTAATATAAAAGGGATGGATAGACAAGGCAACTCTCAGATTATTAAATCAGAAGTACCATTATCTGGTATGTTTGGGTATGCTACAGATTTAAGGTCGATGACGCAAGGAAGAGCTTTATTTACACTTCAATTTGCTAATTATCAGCCTGCACCTAAATCAGTTTCAGAAGAAATTTTAGCAAAACACACAGGTCAATCTTTGGGGCAACAATAATGAATAAAATTAGAATTAGATTAAAAGCTTATGATCATGTTTTACTTGATAAGTCATCTGAAAAAATAGTTCAAACTGCAAAAGATACAGGTGCTTTAGTATTGGGGCCTATTCCAATACCTACTAAGAAGTCTGTTTATACGGTAAATAGGTCAGTGCATGTTGACAAAAAATCTAGAGAGCAATTTCAAGTTAAAATTCATATTAGAATAATTGATTTACTAAACTCATCAACCAAAACTGTAGACTCTCTAATGAAATTAGATTTACCAGCAGGTGTTGATATAGAATTAAAAACTTAAAAATTATGAATGATAAAGATAAAAATATAAATGAAGATAATATCGAAGAAGTAAAAGCTGAAGAAACTTCTCCAGAGGAAGCAAAAGCTGAAGAGACTTCTACTGAGGAAACAAAAGCTGAAGAG
>CETU01150462.1_pt1 | contig 15943 bp, 9 predicted proteins | sample 356531 | NCBI WGS metagenome assembly CETU01 (sample SAMEA2623488, study PRJEB7988) | marine metagenome | isolation source: saline water (ENVO:00002010), including
AATTTTAGCTAGATGTGTATAATATGTATTTTCTGTTTGATTTTTTTCTGCAATAATTTCAAGAGAGTCAATTGCAAAAAGTGGTTCATCTTTTAAAACATAATCACCCTCTTCAACATATATTTTCTCTAACTTCCCTGTAAATAATGACTGTATATCTTGTATTTTTGATGATGGTTTAATTTCCCCCATAGCAATAATACTTCTATCAATTTTAGCTATTGAGCCCCATATAATAAATATAATTGTAATAGATATAATCATAAAAAACATTAAGTTAGGCTTATTAATTTTTGGAGTTAACTCAGACTCGCTGACATTGTTATGATCAGCAATAGACTCTCCATTATCTAAAGAGTCAAAACGCTCCATGAAATAATCTCTAGAAAGAATAATGAATTTATCAAATTGAATTTTTAGTAAACCTATAAAATTTGAGTCTTTAATTTTATTAAATATTTGAAAAAATTTATCTTTTATTTTCATATTTTTAATTCTTTTAAACATTAAACCTGCCCAATTTTTTGTCTTTCTTCTAATGATGCAATTTTACTCAAGTACTCTTCTGCAGAAATATCTAAACTAATACCTTTATTATCTAAAACAATTACTCTAGTAGCTTTTTCAATAAATGAACGTCTATGTGTACAAAATAGAATTGTTCTTCCGCTAAAATAGTCTTCTAAGTTTTTAAGGATTCTAGCTTCAGTCTCATGATCCATTGCAGAAGTTGGCTCGTCTAAAATCATCAAATTAGGTTGATTAATTATTGCTCTCGCCCAAGCAATTGCTTGTTTTTGTCCTCCTGATAAACCTAAACCACCTTCTTGAAGAGGGAATTTATATGCATTTTGTAGTTTACCAGCAAATTCATCTACACCTGATAACCTAGCTGCGGCAAAAAAATTATCATTGCTAACATCTTCTGCATTAATTTTTATGTTGTCTTCTAGTGTTCCAGAAAAAAGCTCAACATTTTGAAGAACTACACCAATATTATTTCTTAAGTCTTCTTGTCTTATGCTATTAACATCAACCTTATCAAGTAAAACATAACCGCTGTTCGGTTTATTAAGCCCTAATATCAGACTTATAAGTGTTGATTTACCTGAGCCTACAGGACCCATAATTGCAATTCTTTCACCAACATTTATATTAAGATTAAGATTCTCAAAAACAGGTTCATTTTTACCTGGGTAAGTAAAACTAACATTTTGAAAGACAATATTACCCTCAATTGTATCCTTTGATACCTGATCTGATTTACTTTCTTCAAGCGATATTACATTCATTAAATCATCAATTTGTTTATAAGCTTTAAGTGCATTATTCAAATTTCCTAGAGTTTGACTAAACTGCGCAAGTGGTGCAAGAGTTCTTCCAGATAAGATAACTGAAGCGATTAGAGCACCTGTTGTAATCTTTGCATCCTGAACTAAATAAACACCTATAAAAACAATACCTAAACTACTGAACTGCATACCTGTAGATGTAAAATTTGATGCCGCGGCTGTAACCATCCTAGCTTTTAGACCATAACGCGAATTTGCATTAACACTGTGATTCCATCTTTCCTTAAGAGTTTTACCGCCAGCAATCGCCTTAACAGTGTCAATATTTGTTAATAACTCAATTAAAACAGAATATTTTCCCATATTTGAGTCATAACTTGATGCTGAAAACTTTTTAAGAATTGGTTGTACAATGAATGCAAATAGAAAAACAGATACTACAATAGCTAGTGGGACAAAAGCTACGGGACCTGCAATTGAGTAAATTACTGCAATAAAGAAAAGCATAAATGGTAGATCAATAAATGTATTTAATGAAGCTGATGTGAATAAGTTCTTTAGTGTATCAAATTCTCTAACAATTTGTGATAATGCGCCAGCTGCTTTTCTTCTTTCTTGATGAGAATCTTCACCAATATCTTGAGATGTCATTTTAGTGAATATTTTATCTCCCACAGATCTATCTATAGAAGAACCAGCAACATCAATATAATAAGTTCTTAGCATTTTCATTGCATAATCAAAAATAAATACGATTATTACACCGATAGCAAGAGCTTTAAGAGAGTCAGTAGCAAAGTTTGGTAAAACTTTATCATATACAGTCATTATGTAAAAAGCTGTTACAAGAGCGAATAGGTTTATAAAAACACTACCTAAAGCCACTTGAATATATAATCTTTTACTTCTTAATATTGGTCCCCAAAACCAATGTTTAATTTTATCTTCCATATTCAACCCTATTTATATCAGATAAATGGATATTAATTTCTAAAATACAAGTATTGATAACTAAATAATAGTAATTTTTAATTTATAATATCTTTTTGAGCAATAAAGCTTATTAAATTAGCCGATAATAATTTAAGTTGAAGATTGGCTGTGACATAATCAATTTCCATAGTGTTAATAGAAGATTGAACATTTATTTTCTGATAAAATAAATCAGCTAATGATATCCCAAGGAATTTTGAAGCGGTCAGTTGAGTTTCCATAAGCATAATTTGCCTATTTATATCTTCAAGAACATCATATTGCTCTTTTAGTTGCTTATTTAAACTTGAAATGAGAGATAAGAGCCTTAACCGTTCAACTTCATCAATTCTTGTTTGGTAATTTATATTATATTTTGCTGCTCGAACTTTAGATTGCGATGCTTGAACTTTCTTTCGTGAGGCCCCAAAATCTAAAAATTTCCAACTAGCTTGTAAACCACCTTTTATATCGTACTCGTCCTCTTCCTCATCACTTCCATCTACATCATAAAGCGTTCCACTGACTGTTAATGCTATGCTTGGAAGACGGTTTCCCCTAGAAAGTAATAATTCGGCCTCAGCAGTATCAAGATTAGCTCTAGCTAGCGCTAGGTCATAGCTTTGGTTACTCCCTAAAAAATCAAGAAAGTCATAACCAATAACTTTTGTAGGATAATGGGTTGGTAATAGATCTTCAGAAAAAAACCTGAGAAAAACAGCTCTCGAATTAGTAAATTTACTCTCAATAGTATTGGTTAATAACTGCATCTCGCTGTATTTAATTCTCATTTGAGCAAATAAACTTAAATCAGTTAATCCAGCATTATATCGTTTTTTAACTAACTCTAATAACTCTGAACTTCTTTTTAGCGCAACATTAACATCTTCCCTTAATTTTACATCACGAACATACATCATGTATGCAGAGGTAGACTCAATTATAGTTTGTCCTAGTCTTTTATTACTCTCTACTATTGAACCTCTTAAATTTGACTCAGATCTGTCAATATCCGCTCTAATACTTAAACCTGTAAAAATTGGTTGTACCATCTGCACCTGGAGATCCAGACCTTCATCTTCAAATTTTCTTAATGCATTTCTATCACTTATTTGCCTATCAATTGTTAGAGCATTTTTTATTGAGGCTGTGAAAACAGGAAGCCTTTGTCTTTTTGAAGCGCTTAAGTCAGCTTCAGCTGATTTCACATATGCTTTAGAAGAAATAACAAAAGGCTCTTCTATGGACGCATTATAAGCTAAACCTAATATATCATCCAAAGTAATATCTTCACTTGTATTAGCTTCTACTGAGCTAAAAAAGATTAAAACAAGTGAAAATTTAAAAAAAAGAAAAGAATATTTAGTCAGATTTTTCATCAACATCAGTTAGCGAAGATTTTTTGCTTTTTTTCTTTGAGTCACCAGAATTCCCTTCTTCTGCACCCTTGTTTTCTTCTGCCATTTTTGTATTTAAATCCTCAACACCTTGTACAAGTGCCTGTACAACATTATTAATGCAATTCGCTGGAATAAAGATATCTTCAGTTGAAGTTTGTCCATTAGCATCAATTCTACCAACGGCAACTCTAAGAACACCGTTTGATATTGTCATTCCCGCTACACCATCAATTAACATATTTATCTCCCTTAATAGTTCTTTACTTATATAGGTATTCGTTTGAATAATACAATAGTATGAAAATATGATTATTTTTTATTTTTTAGGAAAAGTGAAATCAATCCACCCGGTTATTATATATTTTTCATTAGAATTTACTATTTCACCACAATGCGCATGCGTCCATTCAGCAGGCCAAATCAATGTCCTACCTTTTTTAGGTTTAACTCTTAAATCATAGTGAGAAAAATATGTAGCACCGCCATCGTCTACATCATTAAGATAGGTCATCCATGCAAAAACTCTATCCATATTACGCAAATCTGTTCTTTCACTGTGGATATTTCTAAAATGCCCTCCTTTACAATATTTTTGGATATTAAAAGTACCCATAGAGAGATTAAAATCGGATAAAATATCATAATTTTTAATGTAATCATTAAGTAATAAATTAATATAATCGAGATATTTATGAATAAACTTTACTGGCTCTTGTTTCAAATGATGAATTTGTATGCATAAATCTACAGAATTTTTTTCTTCAATATTAATGCCTCCATAAGTTGAGCCTTGACGATGAAGAGATGTGTTACTTTCAAAAAACTCTACTATTGAGTCAATAAGGTTATAGTCCTCTATATCCCAACATCCTATGAAGTTCTCAACATCATTTGTTTCAATATTTTTTTTTTGGAAATGCATACCAGCCCTATCAATTTCTTTTGATAAATGAATATTATTTGAATATTTAATTGCCCTTCCATGGTCTAAAGTGTGTTTATAACAATGTGTTAATACTGATGATAAATCATTATACATAGATGGAGAAGAACTCTTCATATTAGGATTCAATTCTAAAGATTTATTTAAGTGAGTAATAGCAGATTCAAAATTCTTAAAATAATAGTAAGAAACACCAAGTTTAAAATGCATTGCAGAATCATTATCATTTATTTTCAATACATTACTAAATGCATCAATAGCTCTTTGAAAATCACCGCTAGATAAGCTTGTATCGCCAGTTTCTATTAATATATTTATATCTTTATTTTTTGACATACCTTAATTTATGTAAGTTCAAACCATCCATTTATAATATACTTTTCACCAGAATTAACCACTTCACCACAATGAATATGTGTCCAATCTGAAGGCCAAATTAGTGTTGTCCCTTTTTTTGGCTTAAAGCGAATATCAAAATTTGGAAAATATGTACAACCACCGTCTTCTACATCATTTAAATACGTCATCCAAGCGAACATTCTATGCATTGATGCTTTGTTTAACCTTTCAGCATGATAACCTTGAAAATGACCACCAGTTTCATATTTTTGAATATTTAAATTTGAAAAATATAAGGGGATGCTATCTAGCATTGGCCATCTACCTTTATAATCATTAAATAATGTTATTAATATTTCTGAATATTTGTTAAAAACATCATATTTTTTATTTTTCAAAGATGAAGGTAAAACAGATATATCTATAGATTTTTTATGATTGATATTTATTTGACCACCAGCTCTTCCGGGTGCTTGAAGAGTTGGATTCTCGTCAAAAAAATTAACAATTTGATCCATAAGTAGATCATCATTTATAGACCAATAACCAATAAAGTTATCAGAGTTATCAGCTGATACTTCAAGTTTAGAGAATAATTTGTTATCAACTGATTTATCAGAAATAGAAATTAAACCAGGTCCACGATTTAAAAACTCATCTGCTTTAGCGTAATTATAAATAGATCTATATAATTGGGTTAATTCCATGCATATTTCAGAGAAAAGATCTGGGTGCAATTTATCATTCTCTAAAAGATTAATTATTTTCTCATAATAATTAATAGACTCCTGATATTTTTTTTTACCTCTATAGACAGCGCCTAAACTTTTTAATGTTGATATATCATTAGAATTTAAATCATGAGCTTTACTCAGATATTTGAGAGCTTCATCATATTCTGAAAGTTCGTTATATATCATACCGATATTGTTATTTAATGTTTGTTCAGTATCTATATTTAAATGATCAATTAGAAGTAATTCTTTAAGTTTAATCAACGCGATATCAGATCTATTTGTTTTATGATAAACATTCGCAAGATTAATTTCACCATCTATGAAATTATCAAATTTATCTACAAGATGATCTAATACCTTCTCAGCATCAAAGAACTTTTCTTGAGCAATTAATGTAGCGCCTTTAAGGTTCAATAAGATAGCATTATCACCTAATTTAAGAAAGCCATCTAACCTTTCATTAAGTTCGTCAAAGTGTTGTTTTTCAAATAAATTACCAAGTTGAATCAAATCATCTTTTGTTAATTTCTTATTCATATTTATATTATACCAAAAAAAAAGGGGCCCAAAAGACCCCTCTTCTTTATTTATTTAAACATTACTAAGCGATAATATCGATCTCAGCATCTGCAAAATCACCAGATGCAATTGAACTTACACCAGCAATTTTCAAGATATTAGTCACAGCTAAGTCGTTTGCTTCAAAGTCAGTATCATCAGCAGTCTCCGCAGCAACATCAGCGACAGCAACATAAGCATCAGTTCCGTCTGAGTATAATACTAAGAATGAACCACCAGCAGTTGCAAGATCACTTGATACTGTTAGAACTCTACTACCACTTGCTTCAAGCGCAGTTTCCACATCTGTAGTTGCAGCAAATGTTGCGCTAATTAAGACTAAGATATCATTTCCAGCAGCAGATATATCAGTAGCACCAGATGCTTCTGTAACTGTTACAGTATCAGTTGCACCTACATCAGTACCATCACCTTGTTCAAGATCACTAGATCCTGTTGTAGCACTTAGGCCTTCGATAACAGAAAGGTCAAGATCAATTGTATCTTGGTTACCTGTTGCAAGAAGGTTCATGTTAGTGATTGTGTCAACACTTAATGTTGTATCATCATCATGGATGTAGTTATCAGCACCTAGACCGAATGTAATTGAGTCAGCAGCTTTAGTACCAGTTACTTCATATGAACCAGTAGTTGAACTACCCATTGTTACATTAGCACCAAATCCACCAGTGTATTGAGCAAGGTTAACTTTCTCAAATCCAGTTATTGTACCTGAAGCAGCAGCACCATCCCAACTAACTATCTGATCTGTTGAAGATGAAAGATCTACAGTTATACCTGAAATGATTGAGTAGTATTTGACAACTAAAGTATCAACACCTGTACCTGCAGAAATAACATCACCACCATTTTCCATTTGAATAGAGTCAGCTCCAATTGAACCATTAATAGTCATTGCAGATGAACCACGATCGGAAAGTGTAAATGTACCAGCAAATGTACTTGCATCAACAGTTGTTGTTAGAGCTGATGTAGTTGCCAGAGTTACTGTTGCAGCAGCAGAAGCAGTTGCAAGATAACCTTTAACATTAATTGTTGTTGCGCTTCCTGTTGTAGGAGTAACAGCTGAAGCCACAATACTATGACTTTCAGCAGCAGCGCCAACAGTTATGTTTAATGTCTCTGTACCAGCAGATGTTAATGTAACAGTGCTTGCAGCATTGTTAGTGTCTTCAAGGAACAGATTAACGGTATCTGATGTTCCAGTAGCAGAAGCATGAGCAACACTCAGAGCACCACCACCAGTTGAATCAAATGTTGGAGCACTACCTTGTGAATGACCTAGATAAACAGTTCCATGGTTGTCACTGTTATAGTTGGTTATAGCAACTGTGTTAGCTGAACCTGTACCAGTACCAAGATATAATCTACCAATATCAGTAGCTTTAGTTAGGTCAAGAGTTGTTGACTCACTACCATCATTACCACTATCACTTGTGAAATATAGATACTCAATACTTTGTGTATTCGGTGTATAAGATTGTGTATCTGTATCAGTTGAGAATTTCACAGTATCTTTTGCACTTGAACCACCGATAATTTGAGTAGTATTTGCATACATTTCGGCATCAAAAGTAATATTATTAATTCTACCTTCGAATGCTGAAGCATCAATTAGTGTTAGGTTTGTACCATCAATTGGATCAGCAGCTAAGCTAAATGTAGATAATGAATTACCACCCTTAATAATTAGAGTTGTTGCATCAGAGTCATTAGCAAATTTATTAGCAGCCTGTGTAAGAGCAACAGATTTTGAGGCTCCAACAGTAACTTCTAATGTTTCAAAGTTATCGATTGAAGAAACAGCAGCATCACCAGTAAATGATAGTTTAACTGTATCATTACCAGCACCACCATCCAGAACATGTGTTGCAGTACCACCAGCGACAGTTAAATCAATAACATCGTTTTTAGCACCACCAGTTATAGTTTGAACAGCTACACCTTGTGCAGTAACTGTTGTTGGTGTTGCGGCATTTGCTATAAGAGTAAGTGGACCCTTATGAGCAGCAGCGTTAACGGTTGCAGTATTTACGTGTAGCGTTGCTGAGCCTGTACCTGTAAGGTCAAGACCTTCTGTATAAGCAGCATCACCACCATTAACGACAAGAGTTGCAGCTTTCACTTTAGCAACATTAAGATCTGCTTCGTTTCCAGCAGCATCAACTAAGTCAGCAGAAGCAGTAATTGTTACTGTTTCAACTGTAGCATTTGTTACTAGTGTTGCGTCAACATCATCATCTGTACTTGTATCACCAAGTAGGAAAGTGATATTGTCATCATCACCTGTTTCGTCTGCTAGAGACACTGTCAATGTACCTTTATAGATATCATTAGCAGCTGCAGCAGCATTACCAACACCGACACTAGTTCCTACAGGAAGATCTGTAATTGTTAATGCAGTAGTGTTATCACCACCAGCTGTACCAGCAGCATTAATAACTGTAGCGCCAGTAATATTTGCAGCGCTTACTGATGAAGCAGAAGTCGCTGTAATAAGATCAATATTTTCAACACCACTAATATTTAGATTACCAGTTCCTGTAACTGTTGATAAACCTGCAATTGTAGCAGTTAACCTATCAGCAGTTGTAGCAGTTCTGTTACCACCATCAGTTACAGTATCAGCACCAGTTAGTGTTGTACCAAAATTAAGTGTATCATTACCTGAACCCAATGTCACAGTAACAGCAGATGCTGCACTTGTTGTGATAGTTGAGTCATAAGTCATTCCACTCGCATCAATAGTTGATAAAAGAGCAGCCTCAGCACCAATTGTTACATTAATCTTATCATTACCTGACAAATTAACAGTTGTAAGTGCAGTATCAGCAGAAATATCACTAATTAAGTTACCTTCACTTGCTGTTGACAATTTCTCATTACCGAGAACAGAAACAACATCAGATGTGATATTTAATGTTTCAACAGCTGTGAAAATAATATCATCGATACCATTTCGTGCTTCTGTAGCTCCATCAGCACCATAAACTTCAACATTAAGAACATCAGCACTTCCAGATGCATCTTTAAGTCCTAAACTTAATTCAGCGACATTGTTGTTGTTGTTGTTGATAACACCAACTGTATCGCCAGCTTTCAGTGTTGTAAGTGTAAGATCTTTTCCATCTGTATCATTCTCAACAAGATGAAATGCTGTAGCAGTTGTTTTGTCAAAATTTGAAACAGCTAAGTCATTGTTGTCCGTAGCTTCAATTTGAATAATCTCTGTATTTGAAATTGATCCTGAAGTCACAGGGTTAAATGTAGTAATACCTGATAGGGCAAGTGTATCTACACCGTCGCCACCATCTACTGTATCTTTTGAATTAAATGTTGCAGCAAATGTAATTTTGTCATTACCACTACCACCTGTGAATGCAATATTCTCAGCATCAGCACCAACTGTAATAGCACTACCACCTGTACTTTCTGATAGATCAATTGTACCAGTTACAACTGAACCAACAGCTGTACCAGCAAAGTCTAGCGCACTAGTTATAGTTAGTTTTGAATCACCTGCAAGAGTAACTTTTTTCAGTGTAGAAGCTGTTGCAGCATCATCTACAGTCAATGTGCCAATTGTTTGACCAAGCGCACTTCCTGTTGATGTAATAGCAACTGTCTCAACACCGTCTGTACCTGAAGCACTAAATTCAATTACTGAAGCAGCGCCTGAACCAGTTACTTTTAATGGTTGTGTTGTATCTGTACCAATAGTTGCTAGAAGATCATATGTAACTCTAGTATCTTTACCTGCTAGAACTCTGTCTGCAAAAACTGTTACAATATTTGGAACACCAGCGACAGTTAAGTCTTGTGTACTTCTGTCATTAGTGATCTGTGTAACACCTTCTTGTTGAAGAAGACTTGTTGATGTTCTTGCTCCGCCTGAAGCACGGAAAGACATAATCTCAACATTAGTTATTGTCATATCACCAGAGAAATCTCCGTCAGATAAGTTCAGGGAAACTGTATCTGTTCCATCTCCACCATCAATGACGTCATAGGAGTTAGCCGTTAGGGTTGTACCAGAACCAATAACACCAATATAGGTATCATTGCCTGCTCCTCCAGTTATTTCATCATATCCAGTTGTTAAAATTGAAACGCTACCAGCACCAACGCCTGATCCGATGCTTGCACCTGAAACTGCAACATTTGCAGTACCAGAAACTAATGTGCTTCCAGTAGGTAATGATGAAACACCCATTGCGCTTGCAAAGGCAGAATAAGTTTGATCAGTACCTGTTGTACCAGATGTATCGTTACCACCAACTTCAAATGTAAAGTTGTCAGCACCATTAACTGTTACGACAGCACCATTTGATAAAGTTAATTCAACTGCATCAGCTGCGAAGCGTGATGAAGTTATTGATAAACCATCAACTAACTGAATTCTGTTAGCGCCTGCAGTATCAACGATACTGATTTTTGCGTTAGCTTCTATAGCTGATGATAAAATGTAAACGTCGTCACCTGATAGACCTCTATAGGTTACGTCATTATTTGTTGGAACGAGTATATCGTTACCTGTTGTTGCGTTTGATATTGTAGCCATTTTTTATACTCCCTGAAGTATTAGCTTTTAAAAAAAAACAAATCAATAAAAGTGATTCGCCTAAACATAACTATTTTTAACAAAAAAATCATCTTTTATTTCTAATTGCAACAAAAAAATAATTTTTCTGTTACAATCTGTTACATTTATAAACACCTTATATAGAAATAGCAATAGCTTAATTAAGGTATTTTTAAGGCAATTTTCTTGTAAGTAGTTAATCCCTCCTTAATAAATCAATGATATATACATTCATTATTAAAAAACCTATTAAAACCTTATACATCCGCCGTTACAGCAGATGCAGCAGGTACATTAGAATCTGATAAAATCTCTAAAACAATTGTTGCAAATTCAGCGTCAGCATATCCATCAATTGTCAATGATCCACTTGATCCACTTGCATTTGGTGCAAAAAAGATAGTTGTTGTATTATCAAAGCTTGCTTGACTGATATCTTCACCTTCAAGAGCTTTGAATTCATCTAGTGTTAGATTAGAGCCTCCAACGTTAACAAGAACTATTTTATCATTATCAGCATCAAAGCCAGTAATCTTGATATCAAAATTTCCTTCTTTAGAAAGTGGACTGTTATCAGAAACCTCAAATTCATATCTAAATTCATCAGCAGCATCTGTTGCAGCAATTTCACCAGCTGCATCAAGTGATATTTCTATAATATTAGTAGAAGCTGATGAGCTTTCTTCAGAAGAACTTTCTTCTGTTGTAGTGCTTTCTTCTGTAGTTGTGCTTTCTTCCGTTGTAGTACTTTCTTCCGTTGTAGTACTTTCTTCTGTAGTTGTGCTTTCTTCTGTAGTTGTGCTTTCTTCTGAAGAAGAAGTCTCGCTTGTTGTTACAGTTGCATCTAATGTTGAGATAGGCACAACAACTGTGTCTGATAGATCTCCATCAAGAACTCCTGCTAGTGTTACAGATGTAGAACTACCATTTGAATCTGGAGAGAAGTATATAACTGTTTCATTACTGAAGGTTGATTGGCTTACATCAATACCTGATGCAGTTAAGAACTGACCTTCTGAGTAACCTGCTGGTGTATCTACAGCAAGAATAACTAATCTGTCGTTAGCTTGATCAAAACCAGTAATTGTTAATGGTCCATCACTACCAATAAATGTACCGCCTGAATATGTAGCATCAAAAATAAAGTTTTCAGCTTCAGATGTTGCTGTTACATCATCCGTTCCAAGCTCAACATTTGTTCCTGTAGATAAGTCTATTGTAGTCGTGACCGTAACTGAACCTGAACTTATTTCTATACTTACTGAAGATAGGTCGTCATCATTCACACCATTGATTGTAATTGAATTCGATGTTCCATCTGAATCTGGAGCGAAATATATTGTTGTTGTATTATCAAAGCTTGATCCGACAATATCAACATTAGCTGCAGTTAGTAATGAATTCTTTGTGAAACCTGCAGGGATAGATTCAGCTTTAATAATAATCTTATCATAATTTGTATTAAATCCATCGATTGTTACATTTCCATCAAGTGCTACTGGGGAACCATCAACAAATTTAACTGTATATTCAAATGTATCATTAGCTGATGTTGCTTCTACTGTTCCACTTGATAAATCAACAACATCTGAATCTGTTGAACCACCATCAGTAACAGTTGTATCTGCTGCTCCTTCTTCGGAACTTATTGTTACTTCAGAGAGATCTCCATCAGTAATACCTTCTATAGTTAAAGTTGAAGACGCGCCATTTGCATCAGGAGAAAAATAAATAACAGTATTATTATCTATAACTGAAGAAACTATATCAATACCAGAGGATCCTACTAAAGTTGCACTATCAAAACTTGCAGGGGCTGTTGACCCTCTAAATATAATAGAGTCATTTGCTGGATCAAAACCTGTTATAGTTGAATTTCCATCAAGGCCAATAACGCTTGATCCACTAAATTCAACATCATATACGAATACATCAGCTGCATCAGTAGCTGCAACACTCTTATTGTTTAGTTGAAGTCTGCTGTCGGTTGCTCCACCTCCAGAATCTCCACCTGAGTCTGAACCTCCACCTGAGGAACCAGAACCTCCACCTGAGGAACCAGAACCAGAGTCAGGAGTAGGACTTACAGCTCCGCCTCCGCCTCCGCCTCCGCCGCAAGCGGCAAGGACTAACGGTAATGTTATAGCTGAGAAAATACCAAACTGTCTTTTTAGTTTACTTGAAGGAGTAAACAAATTTTTGTAATCCTCTAAAGTCAAATCATTATTATCTACGGCTACTGATGATGGTTGAAAACCTTTTGTTCTAATGTCCATATTTCACTCCGGCTAGTTGACGTCTAAACTCTTCAAAACTTTTTATCACGAAACGAATCGTATTAATACACTTTTTTTATGTGTAAACAAATAAAAGTGCAAGCTTAATGTTAACAATGCTCAAACATCTTGTCTATAAAATTGTAACATAATGTAACAAACTTATATTTATGATTCAAGTTAAGAGTTAGAAGTTTTTTCAGAAATGAAATCCAGTAACAAATTTTCGCTATCTTCAATAGATAAATTTTTTGTATCAATTTCCAAATCGGGGTCCTTTGGAATTTCATAAGGTGAGTCTATTCCTGTAAAATCTTTTATTTCTCCTGATCTAGCTTTTTTATATAAACCCTTAGCATCCCTTTTTTCACATGTTTCAATGTCGCATGAAAGATATATTTCATAAGAATTATCAGAATAAGCCTCTAAGGCATTACTTCTGTCTTTTGCAAAAGGAGATATAAATGAAGTTACAACAACAAATCCAGCTCTTGCAAATAAAGCTGCTACCTCTCCTATCCTTCGAATATTCTCCTCCCTATCTTTTTCAGAAAAACCGAGATTTGAATTGAGCCCATCTCTTATATTATCTCCATCGAGCATATATATATTGTAACCTTTATCAAAAAGCTTTCTTTCTATATTTTGGGCTAAAGTGGTCTTTCCAGATCCTGATAAACCTGTTAACCAAATCACGGCTCCTTTATGACCAAATCTTTTTTGCCTCTCTGTTTGACTTACTTCATGCTCAACAGGGGTTAAATTCATAGACTTTCTTACTTTTGTTGCAGAAATATTTTCAATTTCTTTCTCAAAAGAAATTTTTTCAACCTTATAACCAACATCCCGTCCATAAATTACATTGGTAATATTTGGTAGTTCGACCACAGAATATTTACCATTATATTCTTCACCTAAATCATCATCGATAAATTTTTTAACTTCATCAAAAGAAAAAGGGTTGCTTCCATCTGTATTATGAGTTGCTCTTACACCAATCGCAACTTGTTCGGCTCTTTCCAATGCGGCTTTAAAAAGCTCTCTATGGCCTTTATGCCAAGGCTGCCATCTGCCAATAATTAACGCTGTTTTAAGGTTATCTCTATTTGCCATTTTTATACCTATTTCATAGAAAAAGTAATTATTTCTTGTTTCCACATTTTGTGCAGAATTTGTTTTAGTTCATTAATATCAAAAGTCATACCTAAATTATTATTTTTTGAAAATTCATTACATTTTTCTAAAAGTTTATGAATTACAATAGATTCACTTTTTTGAGATACTTCATCAACTATACTCCAAATTATTCCTTCTTTAAAATTAAAAGGAGCGCTTAATAAGCTGTTGTGCTTTAGATATATTAATTGTCCTCCAAGTTTTTGGGATAAGTCTAATTCCTTTGAAACTGACAAAAAAGATGAGCTTTTTACTTTAATAGTTTCCTTAATATTAGAAATGTTATGCCATAAATTTTCAAATTCTTTTTTCTTTCTTAAAATAAATTCATGCTTACCCGCTTGAAGAATGTGACTTTGTGTAAAATCAGTAGCCTCAAGAGGATTTAGATCATCTAATAATTTAAAATTAACTTCTACACCATAAAGTATGGCATTAGGATAACAAAAAACATTATCAAACCAACCTTGGAAATAAGCTCCTGTATCACTTATTAAATCTGAAATCTCTAAAGCGGAATATGCAATATCTTGAGGATTTAACCATGTATCAATAATGCCAGAGTCATAATTATCTTTTTGAGCTAAATAATATCTTTTTGCTTCGTGATATTTTGGAATTATATTTTCAATATAATTTTTAGCGAACTCTATTCCTTCTTTATTCTGTTCAATTTTCAAATGTCTGAAAATTTTTTGCAGATCATAAACTCCCCGCCTAAGATAGTTTGCATATACCATTATAGATAAAGCGCCATCACCACTAGTAGCATCAACAAGCTTTGTAAGGGTTTTCTTTGGTTCTTTTGTGTGATGAATAACACCCGTTGAAATAACAAGGTCAAATTCATTTTTAAAATTTGTATCGAGAATATTTTGTTTTTCTATCTGTACATTTTTTATATTATTTTCAATTAATTTCTCTTTTACATAAGCTATAGAATTTTCACTTAAATCGATTGCATAAATATTCCAGTTAGGATTTGATAAACCAAAATAAATCGGTTGATTGGTTCCACAACCAGCAATAAAAACATTTAAAGAATTTTTGTATTCTTTTTCGGGATAAAATTTTTCCCAAAAAAGGTCTGCATTTGAAATATCAACATACCCGTCCTCACTAATTGCCTTTTGCATATTAGTAATTGGTTTAGGGTAAATATAATCATTATATTGTTCAGCTATTTTTTTCATTTTAGAATTTTTTTTTAATTATTAGTTTTTTAGAATATAAAAGATAATACTTAAAGAAGTTATAAAAGGTTTTCAATATGTTCAATCAACATCCAAAAGGTTTGTATACACTATTTTTTACCGAAATGTGGGAAAGGATGTCTTATTACGGCATGAGAGGTATCTTAGTGCTTTTTATGACAGCATCAATTCTTGATGGCGGATTACAGTTTGATAATGTCTCAGCAAGTGCCATATATGGTATTTATTCTGCTTGTGTTTATCTTGTAGCACTTCTTGGCGGATGGTTAGCTGATAGACACATAGGCCAGCAAAAGGCAATATTATATGGGGGAATGATCATAATGCTTGGTCATTTTCTTTTAGCATTTACTAACTTGCAAACATTTTACTTAGGCTTAATTTTCGTTGTTCTTGGAACTGGGCTTTTGAAGCCGAATATATCAGCAATAGT
>CETU01019487.1_pt1 | contig 15887 bp, 10 predicted proteins | sample 356531 | NCBI WGS metagenome assembly CETU01 (sample SAMEA2623488, study PRJEB7988) | marine metagenome | isolation source: saline water (ENVO:00002010), including
GCAAGACAGACATGTCGAGCAGATGCGAAAGCAGGAGTTAGTGATCCGGCGATTCCGAGTGGAAGGGTCGTCGCTAATCGGATAAAAGGTACTCCGGGGATAACAGGCTTATAACCGCCAAGAGCTCATATCGACGCGGTTGTTTGGCACCTCGATGTCGGCTCGTCTCATCCTGGGGCTGGAGAAGGTCCCAAGGGTTGGGCTGTTCGCCCATTAAAGAGGCACGCGAGCTGGGTTTAGAACGTCGTGAGACAGTTCGGTCCCTATCCTCTACGGGCGTAGGAAATTTGAGAGAAGCTGCTTCTAGTACGAGAGGACCGAAGTGGACAAACCTCTAGTGTACCTGTTGTTACATCAGTAGCATCGCAGGGTAGCTACGTTTGGTCGGGATAAGCGCTGAAAGCATATAAGCGCGAAGCCCATCTCAAGATAAGATTTCCCTACTCCTAGTGAGTCTAAAAACCTCCAGAAGACTACTGGATTGATAGGTCACAGATGTAAGTGCAGCAATGTATTTAGTCGAGTGATACTAAATTGGTTGTGAGACTTGAGCAAAGCATTAGCATTATTATTAATTAGATTAACCTGTATTAAAGAATTTTTTTAATTACTAAAACTCTATCCAACATAAAAATTTCCGGTGACTATAGCGTAGGGGCTACACCCGATCCCATTCCGAACTCGGAAGTTAAGTCCTACAGCGCCGATGGTACTGCACGGGAGACCAGTGTGGAAGAGTAGGACGTTGCCGGCATAATTCATAAAAGGGCCTTTATAGGCCCTTTTTTATTTAATTGAAATCTCCTTGTTTATAATCTTTTCTCGTCATAATTTTATCTTAGATAGATTAAAAATTATGTGCAAATACTATAAAAATATAAATTTATTATCAATATTACTTGTGTTGCTATTGGCTTATCCACTTAAAGCAGAGTGTGATATGACTGATTTTAATATTGAAGAGTTATTTTTCAATGAAAGTATTGTCGGTTATTATCTTGGTGGATTTGATGTATCTTCAGGTTCTTCAAATGTATTACTATTTGAATATTTAATTAACGGCTCATCTAATTGTTATAGCTCTACATCGGGTCCCACTTTAACACTTGAATATGATATTGAAATTTTTTCACCTTCACTTGAATTTTATACCCCCCAATCTTTTGTTTCAGGTACAGTTACATTTAAAACTATTTATGGCCCTATAAGACTTAAAAATACCGATATAAATTTTACAACCTCATCTGTTGAAGGCGCTATAGAGTTTGAGGTTGGTGCAACTGAATTAGGTGTCGATAATCAGAAAATAGAAAGTATGGCCAATTATATTATGACTACAGGCAAGGTTCCTAATGGGACATACGTATTTAATTTTAGATTAAAAGAAGGACTCCCTAATAGTAATGGTGATGTTTTAGATTCATATACTAGAGATATTGAAATATATGAACCAACATTTTTAGATCTTTTGTCACCAGGATATAAAAATATATCAGATGCTAATGAATCACCTTTATTTAATTCTTATCCTGTATTTACTTGGAATGCTGATATGTGTTCATCTTGTGATTATGGGATCAGGGTTTCTGAATACAACCAGATGACTCATTCATCTTTTTCTGATGCTTTAAATGATATATCAAGTTTACCTTCAAATCAATCGATTGATTTTTATCCTATGTCTACTAGTACTTCAGTATTTCAGTATCCAAGTTCAGGTGGTTTTGATCTTGAAGCTGGAAAATTTTATGTTTGGCAAATCAAAAGAAGTTATGGTACTACAGTGGGAGCCAAGGAAGATTATAGTGATATATTTATCTTCAAAATAAGCTCATTTCAGAGCTCTGAATCTTCTAACCTTGACTTTTTAAAAGATTTAATTGGAGATTCTGATTTTTTAACTTTATTTGGTTCTGGGGGTGTTTTAGAGGGTTATAATTTATCTGGAATAAAGCTTAATGGAGAAAACTCTTCAGAACAAGATATACAGCAAATTATTATAGATTTACAACAAGGCAATTCTCAACTTATTGATTATACGGTAGATTAATATTATGTTAAAAAAAGAATATATTTTTATTTTTATTTTTATGGCTTATTTATTTCCTGCAGCACAGTCAATTGCTATAGTTTCAAAATCTAAAGGAAATGTTAAGTATAAAAATAAAAAAGATAAGACATTAGATAAAAAATTAAAATCTGGTTTAGACCTTTATAATAATGATTATATAAGAACAGGTAAGGATGGGTTTGCTAAGTATGTATATCTTGACGATGGGACGCAAATTAAGGTCCATAACAATTCAGAAGTATATATTCGTGGAGAAATTGATAGAAGATCTATAATTAAACAATTAAAAGTTGATGAAGGAACTGTAAAACTGGAAATTAAAAAGCAAACTGTAGATGAATTTACTGTTATTACTCCAACTTCTGTAGCATCAGTTAAAGGTACTTCATTTTGGCTTGATTGTAGTGGTAATAGTGGTGATAAGTTTTATGGTGAAAGTGGAACTGTTGTTATTCAAAATAGAGAATCAGGGGAAAAGAGACAATTAATTAAAAATACAGTTGCAAGTTCATTGCCTAATGGAACATTAAATATTAGAAAAATAACTCAGAATGAATTAAAAATGTTAGATGGCATTGAAGAGGAAGCAGGTGAGTCTGAAGATTCTAATCAAGGAGATGAGAGGGGTGGTGATGAAAATAAAGAGATTAGAATTGAATTAGAAGATGAATCTGGAAATCAGAAAACAATCATTATTAATATAAAATAACTTTTTATTTTATTTATTTTCATAGCATGACTAAGAAATTAATACTAATTATTTTTGCTACCTCATTTCTTATTAGTCAATCTATTATTCATAATCCCATAAATAATATTCAAGAAGGGGGATCTTTAGAAATTGAGGCTTCGATGGTAGGAGTTTCTCCTTTAGATAGGCTAGCTTTTACCATTTTTTTTAAGACATCAAATCAAAGGTCATACGTCTATGCAGACATGAAGTATCAAAATGGAGTATATAAATTTATAATTCCAAATTCATTTATAAATAATAATCCAATTGAATATTATATTGTATCAGAAATTGATGGTAAAGGTTTTTATGCATATCCTGAAGTAGATCCTGAAGAAAATCCTATTTTAGTAAAGCCTGATAAATCTAATAATTTTTCATCAAGCTCTTTTTTAGCTGAAGACTCAGGATTATTAAAACCAAACTATCAAATTTTATCACCAGAACAAAATTCAAATATATTATTTGAAGACTTATTGATTTCGCTTTCATATTTTAAAATGGAAGATATAGATCCTGATTATACAAAAATATATGTAAATGATATAGATTATACGCAAGATGCTACAATAAAATTAAGTCATTTTTCTATAATCCCCATTGAAGAGTGGCCTGCAGGGGAATATGATATTAGAGTACAATTTAGAAGCGTATCAGGTTTGGATTATGAGCCTATTTTATGGAGCTTTTCAATTATATCTGAAAAAACTATAGAGAAGCAAGATTTTATTATATCCCAAGGAGGTAGTATTGTAGGTGATTATAATACATCTTATAATGATGGGAATAATTTAAATGTGGGTGAACTGTCTGGGAATTATAATTTGAATTTAGATTGGTTACAATTTAAATCAAACCTTCTTTTTTCATCATTAGAAAATGAGCAAGAGCAAACAAAAAATAGATTATCATTTAATTTTAAAACTAAATATTATGATTTTAAGTTTGGGGACTCATATCCAAATTTCAGTGAATACTCAATTAAAGGAGCTAGATTAAGAGGTAATAATATCATTTTTCAAAATAATTTTTTATATCTAAATATTTTAACAGGAAGTTTATTGAGAGCTACTCAGGGGTTACCTGATGAGGCGATTGGACTTATAGTTAATTCTAGTTCATATATTAATGAAACTAATTTTTCTGATATAACTCCTGGAGTAATTGATATAACTAGAAATGGTTACACTTTTGAGCAAGGAATTTTTGGGGTTAACTTGGAAATTGCACCAACAGAAAAATTTAAATGGGGCTTAGAATTATTAAAAGTTAAAGATAGAACTATGTCTGTAGATATAAATGTAGATAATTCTATTGTACTACTTCCAGAAGAAATGGTAAGACATTTGTATTCTGATATATATATGATTGATGAAATGGGTGAAAAGTTTTTATGTAATTATGATGATCATGATATAGTTAAAAATCAGGCTTTTGATGGAGATGATAATTTTAGTTTATTTGATCCGATTGATGATTTAGATGATTTTTCAACAAAAAGTGATTGGGTTAGTTATAATCAAACAACTGTTGATTTAGGAGAATATAATGAAGAATGCTCTGGGGGGGGTATTGGTAATAATAAAACATTATTTCAGGATCAATGGATTATTTACATTAAATATGATGATTTACAAACAGTGATTGATGATTTTAAGAATAATTCGAAAGATAGTCAATATTATCAAAATTCATATTATTTTGGAGATTATGTTTATAATATACTTTCTGATGATTGGGATGGTAATAAACCAAATGATAATATAGTAATTGCAACAGACTTTTTGCATACCATAGATAATGGTAAGTTGAAAATTAACTATGGATTAGGTTTTACTATGCTTAATCAAAACATGTGGGAGCCTACATTGAATCGTGCTAATTTAGATTCTTTGGGTGCTAGCTCTGAGCAGGAAAAAACAGATAATAAATTTTATGGTACTGAAATTCCAGAGGGAATTGATAATCTGGAAAAATATGAAGATATATTTCAAACAGGAATTTCTCAAGTTCCAATAATTCCAATAGATATTGAAGATGGTATTAAATTTGAAGATTTTTTAACATTACCTTCTGCTGCTATTTTTTTTGATGTGAGTCATAAATATTTTGGCCATAGAATAAATTGGGGATTTAGGCAAATTGGACCTGAGTATAATACTTTAGGAAATCCGTATCTACAGACTAATATAAGAGAACAATATTTTTCAGATAGAACTTACTTATTAGATAATAAGTTAAATGTTTTATTTAAATGGAAAAGAACAGAAGATGGAATTAGTCTAACTGAAGATAATGGAGAAACAAACAAGTATGATTTAAATTTAGGTTTTTATCCAGGTGCAAATATGCCAATATATAATATTGGTATAGGAATATATAATAGAGATAATGGAATAGATCCATTAACCGAAGAAGTACCTGTTTTAGATGTAAATCAAAATGGTATTGTAGATTCTGTCCAGTGTACGGAATCTAATATAAGTGATTTTCCAGATATTGAATTAACTTGTAATGATTTGACTTCAGATGATTTTTATTATGAAGAGATTTTATCTACGCAGCTATATCAGCCAGAACGAAATAGAACAAGCCAATATAGTTTATCAGTTACTTCTCCTTTTGAATATATTTTTAAACACAATATAAGTTTTAATATATTCTTTTCAGAAAAAAAAGATTTAATAGAGGGGATAGTTAATAAAACTATCGATAAGTATATAGAACAAGACAATAATGATTATTATTCATCTTCTTCTAGGAATGAATCTTATAATATAAACATAAGGACAACCTATACAAAAAGGTTAGAGTCTTCATTCGGATTAAACTATACATATTATAGTTATGGATATGAAGATCATGCTTATCATCCTGAATATTTTCAACAACAAAAGATTTATATGATGGATCTAAGATTATTTTATGATACATTAAGTTGGATTGGCAAAATTGATCCTGGAATAAATTTATCGATTGGAGATGGTACTAGCAATAATTTTAATCAAATTACATTTAAAATTGGAAGTATAATGAAGGTTGTTGAGAATCTTGATTTTTCTATTAATTTAAATTCAAAATTCAAATTTATTAAAAATGATAATGATAATATGGATTTTTCAAATGATTATTCAGGTTTTTTACAATTAAGGTATAGATTTTAATTATGAATAAGAAAATAAAAGAACTTATTCCAATAATAAGTATTTTTATAGGTTCTGTGATAATAACATTCTTCTTACATATATCAGGAATTTTTAGTTTTCTAGAAATGAAATTATATGATTTTAGGTTTAGTGTTAGAGGTGCGATATCCGGTACTCCATTATATTTTGAAACTAAATTACCATCTGCAGAATATTTTATTGATAATAATGATAATGGTATATATGATATTAATATTGACACATTTAATCTTGAAGGATATGGTTGTTGGGAAAAAGAAGAATGTACATTACCTTGTGATGATAGCCAATTATGTCATAATAATAAATGTGTAGATTATATTGAGTGTCATGATATTAACCAAAATGGAATCTGGGATAAAGAACTTGATGTAGTAATAGTAGAAAAAGATGCTGAAACATATGAATATTTAAATGAGCCATTTCCATACAGTAGAAGAGTTTGGGCAAGAGTTGTTAGAAATTTAACAAAAGCAGGAGCTAAGGTTATTACATTTGATATTGAGTTTGATAAACCAGACCATCAAATAGAGAATTTGAAGAATACTCTTTCAAAAGATGATTTACTTAAAATTAAATATTTAGATGCAGATAAAGATTTTGCTGAAGCTATTAAATATGCTAAAAAGAATGGAACGGAAGTAGTTCTTGCTAGTACTATAACTACTGATTTAAATAGAACCCCAAGCAGATTCAAGGTTGACCCTTACCATACTATTACATCATCTAATACAACACCCTATACGGCCTTAGTAGATATTTTGCCAGATAATGATGGTGTTACCAGATTGTATCCAATATTTCATAAAATAGATATAATGGATGATAATTATTATTATACCCTTGCAGTATCGTCTGTATTAAGATATTATGATATTCAAGAGGACCCAAAGCCTAAGATTGATATTAATAATTATGAAATTAATGTAGGGCCTTTAGATATTCCTGTATATGGGAAACAGCAATATTTTCTTGTTAATTTTTATGGACCTACATCCAATTCATTTAAAACATTTAAGACATATCCATTAATTAATATATTAGATACGAATGATTATTTAATTGGGAAACTAGACTCCGCATATTGCATGGATGATTGGGATGAATTAGCTTTAGATTATAAAACTAAAGAATCATGCGAAAGCCAAGAGGATTATTATTGGACAACTGCATATGATTCAAATTGGATGGATCAGTATATTAATCCTGCTCATCCATTATATTTTAGATTTAAAGATAACAATCCATTTAAAGGTAAAATTGTTTATATAGGCACATCTCTTGCAGAAGATCAAGATTTTAAAGATACCCCATTCCTTAGTTATCAAGGTGGTAATTTCCCTATGCCAGGAGTAGAGTTCCATGTTAATGCAACGCAGCAAATTATTGATCAAAATTATATAAAATATCCTTTAGGTAAGCTTGTTAATGAAAGTAATTATTATCTAGTTCATCTTTCAATTATAATTTTATTATCATTTATCACATTATTGGTAGTTACTAGGTTAGAGCCATTCACAGGATTTTTATTTGTTTCTTGTGAAATATTTTTATGGTTATCTTATTCTATAGGTCTTTTTTTTAATGATTATATTTGGATATTAAAATTAGTTTACAATGGTATTGCATCTAATTTGTGGGCTATTAATATGCCGGAATTTTATCAATCTGCTATAGTCCCAGTGATATTCCCAGCAGCATCAATTATTATTCCATATGGAATAAATTTATCATATAAGTTGATAGTTGAAAGTAATAATAAAAAGTTCTTAAAAGAATCATTTGGAGCATATATATCTCCAGATTTGATTGATCAAATGTTTGATGAGAAAAAAGAACCTAAATTAGGAGGAGATCCTGGTTATCATACTATGATGTTCTCAGATATTGCTAGTTTTTCTACTTTTTCAGAAAAATTAGAAGCTGAATCTTTACTAAATCTTTTGAATGAATATTTAACAGCAATGACAAATATATTAATATCTAACAAGGGAACTTTAGATAAATACATTGGAGATGCTATAGTTGCATTTTATGGTGCACCAATTAATATAAAAGATCATGAGTATTTAGCTTGTAAGACTGCTATAGAAATGAATAAAACATTAGAAGAACTTAGAATTAAGTGGAAATCTGAAGGAGAAAAGTGGCCTGAGATAGTGCATAATATGCAACATAGAATTGGAATCAATGCAGGGAAAATAGTCGTTGGGAATATGGGATCTGAAATGAAGTTGAATTATACAATGACAGGCGATCAGGTTAATTTAACTGCAAGGCTAGAGTCTAGCGCTAAACAGCTTGGCATAATAGTCCAAGTTGGAGAAAATATCTATAAAAAAGTTAGTGATAAATTCATTTTTAGAGACTTAGGGAAAGTAGTCGTAGTTGGTAGGAATCAATCTTTAAATACATATGAATTAATTTGTGAAGTAGGAGAAGAGACTGAAGACATTATTAAATTATTGAAATATTTTCATAATGGATTAGAGTGTTATCATAATCAAGAGTGGGATAAAGCTATTTCATTTTTTGAAAAATCCAATAAATATGAAGATGACATTAAATCAAGAAAAACAAATCCAAGTTTAGTCTTTATTGAAAGATCAAAAAGATTTAAAACTGAAAAGCTTCCAGCGAATTGGGATGGTGTATACTCATTGGATAGCAAATAATGACTAAAGATATAAGAGGAACAATATTGTGGGCTGATGATGAAATTGATTTCTTAAAGTCACATATCCTATTTCTTGAAGAAAAGGGATATATTGTTCATCCTGTTAATTCAGGCGAAGATGCTTTTGATAACTTTCAGAAAAATAAAATTGATATAGTGCTTCTTGATGAAATGATGACAGGCATGGATGGAATTGAAACACTAAAAAAAATTAAAAGTATTCAGCCAGATATTCCGATTATAATGATTACTAAGAATGAAGAAGAATGGCTTATGGAAGAAGCGATAGCTTCTCAAATATCAAATTATCTTATTAAACCTGTAAATCCGACTCAAATATTTATGGCCTGTAAAAATGCTCTTGAAAAGACTGTAATCAGAACAGACCACATTTCTAAAGATTTCTTGACTAGCTATCAAATATTCTCTCAGGATTTACAATCAGCAGAAAATATTGAAGACTGGTTTAAAATTCATGATAAATTATGTAATTGGATTGTAGATTTTGATTATGTTGATGACTCTAATTTGACAAATCTTCTTAAAGATCAAATTAATTCTTCTAACAAACTATTCAATTCTTTTATTTCTCAAAATTATAAAAGATTAATTTCATCTGATCAAAAAAAATATTTTACACCTTACACAATTAAAAATAATTTAGCAGGCTCATTATCTAATAATAAGAAAAGTGTTTTAGTTATAATAGATTGCCTAAGAGCAGATCAATGGAAAACAATGGCAAATAGCTTGTATTCTGATTTTCAGATAAAAACAAACTATCAATTATCATTAATTCCTTCTACAACATTTTATTCTAGAAATGCTATTTTTAGTGGATATTTCCCTATAGAATTATATCAAAATAATTCAAATATTTATAATAAGATGTTAGAATCTGAGAATAATTATAATAGATTTGAGCATGAATTATTAAAAGATCAGCTTCATCGTATGGATTTAGGTCATATTTCTAGCGGATATATTAAAGTATCAAGCTATGATTATGGAAGAACATTACCTAGCAATATTAAGAATTATAAAAATATTGATTTGCTATGTATAGTTGTAAATTTTGTTGATATCCTTGCTCATTCAAGGTCAGAATCAAATGTTCTTAAAGAAGTTTTAACGGATGAAGCTTCATATAGAGATATTATATCATCTTGGGTATCCAATTCCTGGTTTAGAGAAGTTCTAAATGAAATTAGAACTTGGAATAGAGAGATTATTTTAACAAGTGACCATGGTAGTACAATGATAAAAAAACCAGTTCAACTCAAAGCTTATAAAGATGTTTCTTCTGGAGTTAGATATAAAACTGGAAGGAATCTAAAAGTAAAAGATAAGTATGCGCTAAGGATATCAAATCCAAAAGATTTTAAAATTCCTTCTTTTGAACTTAATGAAAATTATTTAATTGCTTTAGATAAGAATTACTTTGTTTTTCCTAATAATTATAATCAATTTGTTAATAAATATGATAACACATTTCAGCATGGCGGCATATCAATGGATGAGCTTATAGTCCCTTTAGCCTCATTGCAACCCAAATAAATACTTATGAATAAGATAACTAATAGTCCTGAAGAAACAATAGATTATGCAAAATCTATAGCATCCTCATTTAAACCTGGAGATATCTATGGTTTAAGGGGAGAAATGGCATCTGGTAAAACAACTTTTATTAAGGGGCTACTAATGGGTATGAAATATAAAAATATGGTAAATTCTCCTACATTTACTTTAGTTAATGAATATGATGCTTTTAATAAAGTAATTCATATTGATTGTTATAGAGAAAATGATATAGAAAGATGGGTAAGCTTAGGAATTTTTGAATATTTTTCATTAAATAATATAGTTCTTATTGAATGGCCTGAGATTATTAGTGAAATATTACCAAAAACTATTAAATATATTGATTTTTCAGTTTTAGAAGGCAATAAAAGAAGGATTAAAATAAATTGAACTTTTTATCATTAAATTCAGCAACAAATTCTCCTAGCGTCTCAGTTTTTATTAATAATAATCATGTTGATACTATTATATCAGAATTTAAAAGCTCATCCATCTTGCCATCTATTACTAATGAAATATTAATTAAAAATAATTTAAAGATTCCTGATTTAAATTACATTACCATTACTATTGGCCCTGGTTCTTTTACTGGGCTTAGAGTTGGATTGAGTCTTGCTCAAGGATTAAGCTATTCTGGGAGTCTATCTATTGCTCCAGTTAATTTATTAGATGTGTTCATTTCCAAAATAAATAGCAATGATAATGCTTTAGCAGCGTTTCACTCGCATGGTGATTTTATATTTTCCAAACATATCAAAAATGATAGTGCTACTAGATTAATTAATATAAATGATATCATAGGGGAAGAGGTATATGGTATGGGTTTAGATAATTTTAAAGATTCTATTAATTATAATGAGCTTCATTGTACTTCAAAAGATATAGGTGAATATTCAATAGAAAACTATGAACAAATCATTTCGGATGATATAGGCTCTATTATGCCAATCTATCTAAATGAATATAAAGTTGATAGTAGTATATGATTTATAATTATTATTACAAAGATTATATATCAGAAATATATAAAATTGAAAGTGAAACTTTTGAGTATCCATGGTTGAAAAATCAATTTTCAAGATATTCTATGGATTTTGATAACTCAATGAGTTATATATATAAATTAAAGGATAAGGTTGCTGGATATTTGATGGCTGAATTAATATTAGATGAAATACACATTCATAATATTGTAGTAAAAAAAGAGTGTAGAAGTAAGAGCATTGCAAAAGATATGATATCTCATATTATTTCAAGAGCTCAAAAAGTCTCTAAAAATAAAATATATTTAGAGGTTAGTTCTAGCAATATACCTGCATTAAGTTTATATAGTCGTTTAGGTTTTAAAAAAGTAGGGATAAGGAAAAAATATTATCAAGATGGCATGGATGCTATTTTGATGACTTTATATATATAATATGGCTGAATGGTTTAGAAGAAAAGATAGCAAAATAAGCACTACATCTAAAAAAGATATTAAAGAAGGGATGTGGATTAAATGCTTTAATTGTAATGATATATTATCACAAAAGATTTTGAAGGAAAAATTTAATTGCTGCCAATCTTGTGGTTATCATTTTAGAATTTCTGCGGATGAATATATTAGTTTTATTGTTGATGAAAATTATAGAGAGCTTTGGTCTGAAATTCGTCCTCAAGATCCACTTAATTTTATAGCTTCAAAAGCATATAAAGAGCAAATTGAAGAATCAAATAAAAAAACTAATTCCCATGATGCTATTAAAGTTATAAGTGGAAAAATTAATTCTAAGAATATCATGCTATGCGTAATGGACTTTTCATTTATAGGTGGAAGCATGGGGTCTGTAGTTGGAGAAAAAATATCTAGAGCAATAACAAAATCTCAAGATGAATCAATCCCTCTTATTATTATTTGTTCATCTGGAGGTGCTAGGATGCAGGAGGGCGCTATTAGTTTAATGCAATTAGCAAAGATTTGTTCAAAATTAGGAGAATTCTCATCAAAAAGAAATTTGCTAATTACAATTCTTACAGATCCAACAATGGGAGGCACTACTGCTAGCTATGCAATGCTTGGTGATATTATTCTTGCTGAGCCAAATGCTCTAATAGGATTTGCTGGTCAGAGAGTAATTAAACAAACAATCGGAGAAGATCTCCCAGAAGGATTTCAAAGGTCAGAATTTTTAAAAGAACATGGGTTTATAGATCAAATTGTTCCTAGAGAAAAAATGAAACAAACATTATTTGAATTAGTTAGTTTTTTTAATAAAGAGAAGGTAGGGGATTAGTTTAATAATGAATCATGATAAAATTATGGTCATTGACTATGGCTCTCAGTATACTCAGCTTATAACAAGACGGATAAGAGAATTAAATGTTTATTCAGAAATTTATTCTTATGAAGTAACCAAGAGTGATATTCAAGAATATAATCCTAAGGCAATCATTTTATCTGGTGGCCCTTCAAGCGTATATGATGAAAATGCATTTCCATTATCAGAAGATGTTTTAAAATCAGGACTACCTATATTAGGGATATGTTATGGATTACAACTTTTAGTACATAATCTTGGAGGAAAAATAAGCTCCAAGGATAGAGGCGAATATGGCCCTTCTAAAGTATCATTTAAAACTGATAATGATATTTTTCAAGGTTTAAATAGCGAATCTAATGTATGGATGAGCCATGGAGATGAAGTAGAGTTTTCTGGCGAAAAATGGAATGTTCTAGCAAAATCTGAGAATGGTATAATAGCAGGTCTTTCACATACAGATAAACCTTTTTATGGTGTTCAATTTCATCCAGAAGTAGTCCACACTCACGAAGGTTTAAAAATATTATCAAATTTTATTTTTAAAATTTCAGTTTGTAAGCCTACGTGGACATCTAAGAACTTTATAGATGATACCATAAATAAAATTAGAAGTCAAGTAGGGGAGGACAAAGAAGTAGTTTCTGGATTAAGTGGAGGAGTTGATTCATCTGTTATGGCCACCTTAATGCATAAAGCAATTGGGAGTAGATCTAATTGTATTTTTGTTGATCATGGACTTTTAAGAAAAAATGAGGCTGAGGAGGTTATGGGCTCACTTAAAGATGGTCTTCAACTTAACATAATAAAGGTTAATGCGAAAAATGAATTTTTAAATAGGTTGAAATCAGTTACTGATCCTGAGAAAAAAAGAAAAATTATTGGGGCTCAATTTATTGAAACCTTTGAAGATTCAACAAAAAAATTATCAGACATATCTTTTTTAGCTCAAGGGACTTTGTATCCTGATGTAATTGAATCTGGGGGCAGTAAACTTGGTCCCGCAGCTACAATTAAGTCTCATCATAATGTAGGTGGTTTACCAGAAGATTTAGATTTTGAGCTTATTGAGCCTCTAAGAGATTTATTTAAAGATGAGGTTAGAGAAATAGGTAAGGAATTAGGTCTTCCAAACTTTGTTTTGAATAGACATCCTTTTCCTGGACCAGGTTTAGCTGTTAGAATTATTGGTGAAATTACAGAGAGTAGGATTAATATTCTCCAAGAAGCAGATGATATTTTCATTCAAACTTTGAAAGATAAAAATGAATATGATAATATTTGGCAAGCATTTGCAGTTTTAATTCCTATCAAAACTGTAGGTGTAATGGGTGATTCAAGAACATATGAAAATCTCATAGGTCTTAGAGCTGTTACTAGTAAGGATGGCATGACCGCAGATTGGTATAAAATGCCACCAGAAATTTTAGAAATTTGTTCTAATCGTATTATAAATGAAATTAATGGTGTTAATAGAGTTGTTTATGATGTCACATCAAAACCTCCAGGTACAATAGAATGGGAATAAAAAATATATAATAATGAATAATTTTTAATAAATTGAGTCTATGTGTGGAATAGTTGGTTATATAGGTAATACTGAAGCATCTAATATTCTTATTAGTGGCTTAAAGCGTTTGGAGTATAGAGGCTATGATTCTGCTGGTATTTGTACTATCGAGAATAATAAGCTTATGACTACTAAGTGTAAAGGGAAAGTTTCTGACCTTGAAAATAAAATTAATCCTAACCTACATACTAGTTTTGTAGGTATAGGTCATACTCGTTGGGCAACCCATGGAGAGCCAAATACAAAAAATGCACATCCGCATTCAGATTCAGATAATCAATTTAGTCTTATTCATAATGGAATTATAGAAAATCATTATAGTATAAAAGAGTATTTATTAAGTAAGGGTGTGGAGTTTAGTAGTGACACTGATACTGAGGTTCTTGTCCAATTTATTGGATATTTATATAAAAAAAATAAAATGAATTTCTTAGATACTGTAAAATTAGCACTCAAAGAGGTCATAGGTGCTTATGGTATTGTAGTTATAAGTAAAGATGAACCAGATAAAATAATTGCAGCAAGGAATGGAAGCCCTTTAGTTATAGGGTTAGGTCAAGATGAAAATTTTGTTGGCTCAGATGTTTCAGCTATTATGGAGCATACTCGTAATATTTTCTATTTAGATGATGATGAAATTGCAGTAATTACTAATAATAGTTATAAGATTAAACATATTGACCATGATAATGAAATTATTAAAGATGTAAAGGAAATAGAATATACCCTTGAGCAGATAGAAAAAGGTAACTATAAGCATTTCATGCTTAAAGAAATTTTTGAACAACCTACTTCTATCACTGAATCAATTAGGGGTAGGATAGACGACAAAAATAATGTGAAATTAGGCGGAATACAAGATTGGACTCAAGAAATTCTTGATAAAAATCATATTTATATTACTGCATGTGGAACCTCTTGGCATGCTGCCCAAATTGGGAGCTATATTCTTGAATCAGTATTAAAAAAACCTGTTAAAGTTGAATATGCATCTGAATTTAGATATAGAAATAAACATCTAGATTCAAACTCATTAGTAATTGCTATAAGTCAATCAGGAGAAACAGCGGATACTTTATCAGCAATTAGAAAAGCAAAAGAATATGGAGCTCTAACGTTAGGCGTGGTTAATGTCGTTGGAAGCTCAATAGCTAGAGAAACTGATTGTGGGATATATATGCATGCAGGTCCAGAGATTGGAGTAGCATCTACAAAAGCTTTCACTTCTCAGGTCGCAACTCTTTCATTATTAGGAAATTTTTTAGCTCAAAAAATGAGACAAGAAAAGAGCCTTAAAATAATATCTGATATTAAAAAAATACCATTAGCAATTGAGGAGCTTTTGAAGTTGTCTGATGACATTTTAGAAATATCAAAAGTTTATGCTAACTCTTCAAACTTCCTTTATCTTGGTAGAGGTTATCAATTTCCAGTAGCTTTAGAAGGAGCTTTAAAATTAAAAGAAATTTCATATATACATGCTGAAGGCTACCCTGCAGCAGAAATGAAACATGGTCCAATAGCATTGATTGATGACAAAATGCCCGTTGTTGCAATCGTAACTAAAAAAGGATATAATAAAATTTTATCCAATATACAGGAAGTTAAATCAAGAGGTGGAAAGCTTATTATATTAAGTTCTATTAATTCTAAGGATCTTACTGATTTAGCTGACCATTTTATATATATGGAGAATGTATCTAATTTCCATAACTCTCTTACTCCTATATTAACTTCAATTCCTCTTCAGATTTTGGCGTATCATATAGCTGT
>CETU01104476.1_pt1 | contig 15824 bp, 13 predicted proteins | sample 356531 | NCBI WGS metagenome assembly CETU01 (sample SAMEA2623488, study PRJEB7988) | marine metagenome | isolation source: saline water (ENVO:00002010), including
CATACCTAGAGACCATGACAGCTCCATATGTAATAAAAACTGACGGACTCGCAGCAGGAAAAGGAGTGCTAGTCACGGATTCATTAGACGACGCCAAAATTGCAGTGAGCGAATACCTTTCGGGTTCCGCATTTGGAGGAGCAGGAGAAAAAATAGTTATCGAAGAAGGACTTGTCGGCCCTGAGATATCAATTCTTGCAATTAGTGATGGAGAAAAAGCCGTTGCCCTAAGCCCTGCTCAAGACTTTAAACGACTTCACGACAATGACCTCGGACCGAACACAGGAGGAATGGGGGCATACTCCCCAGTCCCAATAGCTACCCCCTCTCTCGTGGATAATGTTCTCAACAATTTCATCCAGCCCACGATTACCGAACTTCGCCGAAGAGGAATTGATTACCGAGGAGTGCTTTACGCAGGTCTCATGATGACAGAAGACGGGCCAAAGCTCCTTGAATACAACGTTCGATTCGGCGACCCAGAAGCCCAAGTAGTTCTACCCCGCTTCGAAAGTAGCTTAACCGAGCTTCTTCTCGAAGCTTCAAGAGGAGATATCAGAACAACGCCGGCATTCACGTCTGATGCAATGGTTACGGTGGTTTGTGCTACTGAGGGATACCCGACATCTCCCCGAGTCGGTGACCCCATTAGAGGCATAGAGGAAGCAACTCATACCAGCGGGGTAGAGAAAGTATACGTCGCCGGCATCAAACTCGATAAAGAACAGCAGCCAGTAACGGCCGGAGGACGTGTACTTGCGGTGACTGGTCGAGGCAACACAATTGAAGCAGCTCGCCAAAACGCATACACGGGCGCAGAGAAAATTCATTGGGAAGGGCTACATAAACGACAAGACATCGCAGAGGCGATCAAATGACGCGTATTATGGGCGTAGGGCCCAGATCATCAACACAACCTAGAAAAGGAACATGATATGAAAGTTGGAATTCTGATGGGTTCGACATCAGACGAATCCAAAATGCAAAAAGCAAAAGAAACTCTTGAAGAATTCGGAATCGAATCCGACTGGCGGGTTTTATCAGCTCACCGAAATCCAGAACAGGTCGTTGAACTTGTTTCAACAGCTCGAGAGAACGGGTATGTGGCGTTCATCTGCGGAGCAGGAATGGCTGCCCACCTTGCAGGGGTAGTAGCAGCCCACACAACGCTTCCTGTCGTTGGAGTACCAATGTCCGGCGGGGCACTTAATGGCCAAGACGCTCTATACGCAACAGTGCAAATGCCCAAAGGAGTACCTGTTGCGACTGTTGCGATCGATGGCTCTCAGAACGCCGCTCTCCTGGTGGTTCAAATGCTCGGTATAACTGATGAATCACTTGCACAGAAATTAGCTGACTATAAAAAAGAAATGGCAAATAAGTGACAATCTCCAATGTTTTAGCATCGCGCTACGCCAGTGAAGAAATGGTGAAAGTTTGGAATGCTGAAAACAAAATTATTCTCGAAAGAGAACTGTGGTTAGCCGTCCTCCAAGCTCAAAAAGACCTTGGACAACAGGTACCTGACGGCGTAATAGATGATTACAGAAAAGTTCTTGATCAAGTCGACCTTGATTCAATACATGACCGAGAACGAATTGTGAAACATGATGTGAAAGCTAGGATCGAAGAATTCTGTTCTCTTGCTGGCCATGAGCACATTCATAAAGGGATGACATCTCGTGACCTTACAGAGAACGTAGAGCAGCTTCAGATTCGCCAAGCACTAGAACTTATTTGTTGTCAAGCAGCGGCTGCTCTTCGCCTGCTTTCTGAAAACGCTACAACCTACTCTGAGACAGTGGTGGCTGGAAGAACCCATAACGTTGCCGCCCAAGTAACGACGCTAGGGAAGAGGTTCGCTTCGGCAGCAGAAGAAATGCTGCATGCCTTCACAAACATTGAACAAATAATAGCGAACTACCCGCTGAGAGGAATCAAAGGCCCCGTAGGAACACAACAGGATCTCGTTGATCTCCTCGGAGGGTCAGAACAAGTGGAATTACTCGAAGAAAAAGTCCGCGATCATCTCGGATTTACCTACACATTTGATAGCGTCGGCCAGGTTTACCCACGTTCGCTTGATTTCAGCGTCGTAAGCGGTTTAGTGCAACTTTCTAGCGCTCCAGCTAACCTCGCAAAGACCCTTCGTCTGATGGCAGGACATGACCTAGTTACGGAAGGATTCCAAGAAGGTCAAGTAGGTTCTTCAGCAATGCCGCACAAAATGAATATGCGTTCCTGTGAACGCATCTCTGGCTTATCGCATGTCCTTCAAGGATATTTGACGATGGTTACATCCCTCGTGGGAGACCAATGGAACGAAGGCGACGTTAGTTGTTCAGTAGTTAGAAGAGTAGCTCTTCCCGATGCATTCCTTGCCATAGATGGGCTCCTCCAAACATTCCTGTCTGTTCTAGAAGACTTCGGCGCATATCCAAAAGTTCTCGAACGAGAACTCAACCACTATCTACCTTTCTTAAGCACGACTCGGATTCTCACGGCTGCTACTCAGGCTGGTATGGGCCGAGAAGAAGCTCACGAAGCTATCAAAACCCACGCTGTCTCTGCTGCACTTGACCTACGAAACAATAATGAAGGAGAGAATACGCTCCTGCAACGAATAGCCGATGATCCAGAAATCCCCCTGAACTTTGACGAATTGAAAAGTGCAATAGCAACGTCAGACATAGGCAGAACAGATCAACAAATAGAAGCAGTAAACCAAGTCGTCCAACAAGTCATTGAACGACACCCTGAATCAAAATCATACACACCCCAAACAATTATTTAGCGAGGCCCCTATGACACGTCCCCCAGCTTACGAACTAGATCTCCCACATGTATATTCTGGAAAAGTCCGAGATATATATGACGCTGGTAACGACAATTATCTAATGGTTACCAGCGACCGGATCTCAGCGTTCGACGTCGTTATGGAACAAACCGTTCCGAATAAAGGAAGAGTTCTCATGGCCATGTCTTCCTTCTGGTTCCAGCACCTATCTCACATGATGCCCTCCCACCTAATCTCAACAGATATCAATGATTTCCCCGAGCCAGCTCAGGTACCTGAAATAGAGGGACGCTCCATGCTCGTCCGTAAAGCAGAAATGCTTCCTATCGAATGCATAGTTCGCGGCTACATCACCGGTTCAGCATGGAAACAATACCTCTCAGATGGAACCATGAACGGCATGCAACTCCCAGAAGGACTCCAAGAGTCAGATCAATTACCTGAACCTGTCTTCACTCCTTCAACAAAGGCCGAAGATGGATTACATGATGAAAATATTTCATATGAACAAGCTGAAGAAATTATCGGAACTGAACTAGCGGAAGAAGTCCGACAAAAATCTATAGAGCTCTACAAGTCTGGAGCATCACATGCCCTCGAACGCGGCATCATCATCGCTGATACGAAATTTGAAATGGGTTTCGTAGACGGCGAACTGGTCATAGCCGATGAAATGCTCACACCAGATTCATCGCGGTTCTGGCCTGAAGCAGACTGGCAACCAGGAACAACACCACCTTCATTCGATAAGCAACCAGTCCGCGATTACCTTGATGGACTGAATTGGGATAAAGCTCCTCCTCCTCCCGAACTGCCACCTGATGTAATCTCAGCTAGCTCAACAAGATATCAGGAAGGCTACGAACGCATTACTGGCCAACTACTTTCAGACTGGCCGGGTCAAGCAGACAGCCTGTAGCTTCGAAGAAAGATTCACATGCTAAATGGTCGATAATGTCAAAACCTCTTAGAATTAACCCCCATGGGAACGGAAGAGAAGAAACTAAAGCCAGGAGAGGCAAGAGAACAAGGACCCTCTTTACGCGATGAACTTCTCCGAGACCCCACGCCACCTCCAGCCCCACTCCTAGAAGAATCATATGAATTTCTAGGAGATGAAGACATCTCATTTGAAAACTACACCTCACCCGACTTCGCTCAAGCTGAGTATGAGAAACTGTGGTCCAAAGTCTGGCAGTGGGCATGCCATGTGGATCACATCCCCCAACCAGGAGACTACTTCGTCTACGACATCGGAGACCTATCAGCCCTGATTGTCCGGACCGAAAACAGGGAAATCAAAGCGTACTTTAATTCCTGCATGCACCGTGGAACACAGCTCAAACAGCCAGGGACATGCGGATTTAGTAAAGAACTCCGGTGCCCTTTTCACGGGTGGACTTGGTCTCTTGAAGGACAGCTTGTTGACCTTCCACAAGCATGGGATTTCCCCCATGTCACGGCCGATTCACACCAACTACCCGAAATGCCTGTTGATATTTGGGAAGGCTTCGTCTTTATCAACTTTGATCAAGAAGCTGAGCCATTAAACGAATATCTAGGAGTTCTTCCGCGACACTGGGAAGATTGGGGCTTAAGTCAGAGATACATAGAAACACACATTCGTAAGCACCTTCCATGCAACTGGAAAGCCGCAGCAGAAGCATTTATCGAGGCGTATCATGTTCGAGAAACTCACGCAACGGGCCAGCTTGGCGATGAAGTCACAACCCAATACGACGTCTTTGGAGAAAATGTATCCCGATTCATCCACACGCGCGGATTAAACAGCCCCCTTCGATCCAACCCACGAACAGAAGATGAACTACTCGAAAGAATTAGCGGCCGCACTCTAGGAGAGGGAGACCTAACCCTTCCACCAGGAGTACGCGCCCGAGACCATTACGCTAACCATGTTCAAGAAACAATGGGGGAGCGATATGGGCATGACTTCTCACACCTAAGCGAATCAATAACCCTCGACTCCATCGAATACTACCTATTCCCAAATGCCTTTTTCTTTCCGGGTTTATCTCTTCCAATGGTCTACCGCTTTCGACCCGATCCCACCAGTCCCGACTTCAGCTACTTTGATCTGCTCTTTATGCGGCCACGACCTCCAGAAGGTGAAGCACCTCCCCCACCAGAAGTCATTGAATTAGGTATTGACGAAAGCTACTCAACAGCTGAAGGAGTAGGACCTCTAGGAAGAGTTTACGACCAGGACACTGCAAATCTCGCGGCACAAACACGAGGGTTCAAATCAAGTTTCAAGAACGGACAGACACTTGGAAATTATCAAGAAATCAGAGTCAGGCACTTACAGCAGCGTGTGAAAACGTACCTTGAAGCATAGAGACCATAATTTTAAAATCTCGACAGCAGGATACTCCCCTTTCTCATCGACCTGTGGCAGCATTATCAAATGGTTTATGATGCCTGCGTCGAAGTAAAGCTCCGTGAAGGAATAGCTGACCCACAAGGTTCCACTATCGAAAAAGCTACGGCCAATTTGGGCTTCAACGGGATTACAAATGTTCGCGTAGGAAAATGTATTCGCTTCCAGATTGAAGCAGAAGATGATCAAGAAGCTAACAATATTGTCACTGAGCTCTGCAGCCGCTTCCTAACGAACCCTGTTATAGAAGAAGCAGTAATCGAAATACAGGTAGCAGGGTGAGCAACAACATAGGTGTAGTTGTCTTCCCCGGATCAAACTGTGAAAAAGATGCGATGGAAGCCCTTGCCGACCTTGGAGCTAAGCCGCGCCTGCTATGGCACGCAGACAATACGCTCCAGGGAGTGGATGCAGTTGTTATCCCCGGGGGTTTTGCCCACGGTGACTACCTTCGTCCCGGAGCCATAGCACGATTCTCCCCAGCTATGGAAGCGATCATTGACTTTGCTAACGGTGGAGGCCCTGTATTAGGTATCTGCAACGGATTCCAAGTCCTCACGGAAGCCGGTCTCCTACCAGGCGCATTACAAAAGAACGCAGGCCTTAAATTCCTTTGCAAAGAAGTTGAACTACGGGTAGAAAACACAAACTCCGTTCTCACAAATATGGCCCATGAAGGCCAAATACTCCGAATTCCAATCAACCACTTCGAAGGAAACTTTACTTGCACCGAAGAAACCCTCATCGAACTTCAGGAAAAACAACAAATCATTCTCACATACACAGAAAACCCTAACGGTTCGGTTGCGAATATAGCTGGGATATGTAACGCCGGCCGAAATGTGGTCGGCCTCATGCCACATCCAGAGCGTGCATGCCACTCATTGCTAGGAAGCGTTGACGGCCGTGTTCTCTTAGAGAGTTTCATTCAGGGGGAACATGCGAAAATTTGATGACATCAAGAAACGGGTATCAGATGGCTGAACCACTCCATCGCAGTCTCGGTCTAACAGATGATGAATTGGATAAGATCATTGAAATTCTCGGAAGAGAACCCAACCACCTCGAACTTGCTATGTACTCCGTTATGTGGAGCGAACATTGTTCCTACAAATCGTCAAGAATACATCTCAAACGTCTACCTACAGAAGGAAAAAATGTTCTCGTAGGACCTGGTGAGAACGCCGGCGTAATCGATGTAGGTGATGGGATAGCGATTGCCCTGCGAATTGAAAGCCATAACCATCCAAGTTACATAGAGCCATATCAAGGAGCTGCAACAGGAGTAGGTGGCATTATTAGAGATATTTTTACTATGGGTGCTCGCCCAATAGCGATTATGGACCCCTTACGATTTGGCCCTTTAGAAGATGCGCGAAGCAGATGGGTTGCTGAAGGCGTCGTTAGTGGTATTTCAGGTTATGGAAATTCCGTTGGTGTTCCCAATGTGGGTGGAGAAATAGTTTTCGACGAGACCTATATGGGAAACCCATTGGTTAATGTTTTATGTGTAGGGATATTACCGAAGGAAAGACTTGTCCTAGGTCAGGCTTCTGGGATAGGTAATCTAGCTGTTCTTCTCGGCTCAACAACAGGAAGAGACGGGATTGGTGGTGTTAGTGTCCTCGCCTCAGCTGGGTTTGGAGATGAAGAAGAGGACGCAGAGAAAAGACCTAGCGTTCAAGTCGGAGACCCTTTTGAGGAGAAACGCCTTATTGAAGGATGCTTGGAACTTCTAGATGAAGGCCTAGTTGTAGGAATTCAAGATTTAGGTGGAGCAGGGTTAACTTGTGCGGCATCGGAGACAGCTTCTAGAGGAGGTGTCGGGATGGATTTCAGTGTTTCAGCTGTTCCCCAAAGAGAAACGGGGATGCAACCATTCGAGATTATGACAAGTGAATCTCAAGAACGGATGCTGGCAATAGTAGAGCCAGATAATCTAGAGCAAGTTTTTGAAATATGCCGAAAGTGGGAAATTCGGTCATCCGTTGTCGGGAAAGTAACATCCTCGGGAACGCTTCGAATTGTTGATGAATTTGATGGAGACGTGCTGGGAGAGGTTCCCGCTTCTTCTCTCCATGATGATGCCCCACTCTACGAACGGCCGATGGCTCAGCCAGAGACGTTAGCTGACCAAGAAATACAATTAGCTCCACCAGATGGAATCGAAGAAGATCTCATTGATTTGCTGATGAGCCCGCAATGGGCAACTTCTCAGTACGACTCACAACTTTTTCTCAACACAGTTGTGGGCCCTGGAAGCGATGCAGCTGTTTTACGGTTGAAGCATCCAACATCAGGCGCAGATACGGGGAGAGGCATAGCGCTTACTACAGACGGTAATCACAGATGGTGCGCTGTTAATCCACGAATCGGAGCGGCTATGACTGTTGCAGAATCGGTTTTGAACCTAGCTTGTGTAGGAGCTATTCCTCAAGCTCTGGTTAATTGTTTAAATTTCGGAAATCCTGAAAATCCTTCTGTTATGTGGCAGCTGAGCGAAGCAGTTGATGGGATGGCTGAAGCCTGCACTGCCTTTGAACTTCCAGTAGTAGGTGGAAATGTTTCGCTATATAACGAGAGCCAAGGAAAAAATATTGATCCAACCCCAATTGTTGGCGTCATTGGGTTGATTGATGATTTAGCTAAACCCCCTCCAGGACTCGCATGGAACGATGGTGATCGGATTATTTTGCTTGGTCCAGAAGCCAATGCTTTAGATGGAAGCGCATGGGCGTTTAAAAATGGGTATAGAGGTGGTTCACTTGAGCCAATCGATTTCGACCTTCACCAGCGAGTATGCGCATTGACTAGAGATCTAGTTACCAAAGAATTAGTTACTGGGCTTCACGATGTTTCCACAGGAGGGCTTGGGGTTTGTGCAGCTGAGATGGCCATCAACTCAGATGTCGGATGTACACTGGCTCGAATCCCTGACCACGTATCGTTCTTTTCTGAATCCCCTTCTCGAGTTCTCTTGGGAGTGAATCCGGAATTAATCACAGAAGTAGAGCAGCTCGCGGAAGAATATAGTGTTCCCTATGCACGAATAGGACTAGCACATGGAAATGTATTTTCAGTAAAGAATCTGCTCACAATTCCGGTTGAAGACCTTCAAGAGAAATGGAGCAATCGACTTTCCGATGCTTTAGCTAGCGGCACAACGCAGGGATAACAATTTCTATTTCTTCTCAACATCAAGATGTAAAGCAGCTAGCCCTCGAAGAACATAACTTGGTTCATATTCAAAGGTATTCTTAGCGCTAAAGTTCGGAAGATTGATTCGCTTTCCAAGTTCTTCAAACGCTACTTTTCCTTCGAGGCGTGAAAGAGGAGCGCCAATACAGAAATGATGCCCCTTGCCAAAAGCCAGATGCTTGCTCACGTTCTCGCGGTCCGGTAAAAAATCTTCTGGGCATGAGAATTCCTGGCCATCTCTATTTGCAGCTGCAAATACTACCCAGATGCGCGAGCCTGCAGGGATGTCAATTCCTTCTATTTGTGTTTCTTGTGTAACAGTTCGGAAAAGACCCTGGGTAGGAGATGAAGCTCGAAGGCCTTCTTCTACGATTCCATGTACTATTCCATCCGGATCGTTCTCAAGTCTTTTCCACCACTTCGGATTCTCGATTAGAAGACGCATCGTTTCATTTAGAAACTTTGTTGTCGTTTCGTTTCCAGCGACCATCAATTGGCGGATAATTCCGTAAACCTCAGGAAAATGGAGCTTCCTAGTTTGCCCTTCTGGAAGGTCCGGATCATCAAAATCAGCATGTGTCAAGTCTGAAAGTATGTCTTCTTGAGGGTTAGTTAATCGATCTTCATATTCAGAAAACCAGTATTTCTGACAATCGACAATAGACTCAGCTTTCTCTATTCTCATTTCTGTTGACGGATTAGCACCTAAGTCATAATTATTAGCATCAGACCACCATTTAACCTTGCTTTCCACTTCTGGAGACATATTCAATGCGTAGTGGATGACCTTCACTGGAAGTGGGGTAGCAAAGGCCTCATCAAAATTAATTGAACCTTTCGTTGGGAACTTTTCAATTAGTTCGATAGCAATCTCGCGTACCTTCTCCTCAAACCCCCCGATTTTCCTAGCTGAGAATGTACGTGAAACAAGCTTGCGGTACCGCGTTTGATGTGGGGGATCGACGGTTAGCATCGTCTCAGCACGCGGCCACCCCTCGGCCAGTATCGCATCTATTTTATTTTGAGTCTCAACATCATCTGTCGGAACTTTTGCGTTAGAACGCTCTGATGAGAAAGTTTCTGTATCTCTTACGATTAAGTTCACGATGTCCATTCGAGATGCGATAAATGTTTTTGTTTGCTCGTGATAAAAGAGAGGGCCATGTTCTCTAAGAGCAGCGTAATGGGGGAATGGGCATTGCTGGACTTCATAATCCATAGGGTCATAGTTGGCTAAATCAATTTGAACGTCGCCCGCCATAGTTACCCTTAGCGCTTTTCGATTTCAAGTTCCAGTGCTGCTAACCCACGAAGAACAAAGCTGGGCTCATATTCAAATGTGTTGTTTGCAGAGAAAGAAGGCAGCTTTATACGCTTCACCAACTCTTCAAAGGCGACTTTCCCCTCCAACCTTGAAAGTGGAGCACCAATACAGAAATGGTGACCCTTTCCGAATGCTACGTGATCTTTGAGGTTCTCTCGTGTTGGATCAAAGGACTCAGCATCGCCGAAGGTCTGCTGATCTCGATTGGCCGCTGCGAAGATAACCCATATTCTTGAACCTTTAGGAATTTTTACTCCCTGAATCTCTGTATCTTTTGTAGCTACACGAAACAGACCCTGATTAGGTGAGGACATTCGAAGACCTTCTTCAACGACGCCGTATGCAAGCCCTTCTGGATCATTTTCCAACGCTTCCCACCATTGCGGTTGTTCAATCAGAATACGCATGGTTTCATTGAGGAACTTTGTCGTCGTTTCGTTCCCAGCGACCATCAATTGTTGGATGATGCTATAAACCTCATTAAATTCAAGTTTTCTTGTTTCACCTTCAGGTAAATCAGGGTCAGGGAAATCAGCATGGGCCAAATCAGAAAGTACATCTTCTTGAGGGTCAATCAGCCGCTTCTCATACTCAGAGAACCAGTATTTCTGATTCTCTAACTGCCCTTTTGTAGCTTTAATCCACTCGTCATGCGTCAATTTATTTCCAATAGCTGCTACAGCATCATCTGACCAGCCTTTAATCTTTCCTTGAACTTCTGGCGCCATGTTAAGAGCAAAGTGGATGACTCGGACCGGAAAAGAAACGGCGAAATCAGCGTGGAAGTCTATAGTGCCTTTTTCGGGGAATGCTTCAATCAAGTCAACGGCAATCTCTCGAATTTTATCCTCTAAGGCAATGATCCTTCTTGCTGAGAACGTTCGAGAGACGAGTTTCCGGTAAGCGGTATGGCGAGGAGGATCGATGGTGAGCATAGTTTCCGCACGAGGCCAACCTTCACTCATGATCTCTGTCATTTCTCTAAGTGTTTCAGCGTCAGGCTTCGTTGTCGTATTCGACATTTGTGATGAAAAGGTTTCCGTATCACGAACGATTTCATTGACGATATCCAGCCGCGAAGCAAAGAACATGCCGGTTTGCTCATGGAAGAAGATAGGCCCATGATTTCTAAGAGCTTCATAATGAGCGAACGGGCATTGCTGGACTTCACTGTCCATCGGATCGTAAGTGCTTAGATCAATCTCTGTCATGCAGAATCCCCTCGTCTTTCCTACAGATGACTCTATAGCAAACATTGCCTCCACGGCTATATTGCTGTTACACAAGAACCCAATACTGTTTCTTTTTAAGAAAATCACACAAACTTCTTGAAGTAATAGTCTGCACTCTAAGGGTTTGTCTGTCAGAATTCCATAGTGGTGGAGGAACAAACTCAATTGGGCGATGACTCGCCGCGAGAAGCTTGTGGCGTAGTTGCTATTTATGCTCCCGGTCAACCGGTAGCTCATCTCAGTTACCTCTCCTTGTATGCTCTTCAGCACCGTGGTCAGGAATCCGCCGGAATAGCAACAAGTGATGGTGAAAGAATCACCGTAGTAAAAGACATGGGACTTGTCTCCAATGTTTTTAATGACCGTATTTTGGCAGGCCTTGATGGTCATTTGGGTATTGGACAAACACGCTATAGCACTACTGGATCTTCATCATGGCGAAATGCTCAACCTGTCTATCGAGGGGCAGCTGAACGAGAATTCGCATTAGGCCATAATGGTAACCTAACCAATACTGAGGCATTAGCGAATGAATCCGGAATGCTTCCCGGAACAATCGCAAGCGATAGTGACCTTGTAGCTGAATTAGTCGCAAAACAAATTAGTCATGGCTCTAATCACAATGCATCAGACGGTAGAGAACTTGAACGTGCCCTCATAAAGATCCTTCCGAAGTTAGAAGGAGCCTTTTCCTTTGTTCTTATGGATGAAGCACACATCATTGGGGTTCGCGATCCCAACGGATTCCGACCTCTATGTTTGGGGAAACTAGATAAAGGATGGGTCCTTGCCTCTGAAACGCCAGCTTTGGATATCATCGGCGCCCATTTCGTCCGTGAAATTGATCCAGGTGAAATGGTGATTATTAATGCTACTGGTGTACGTTCTGTTCAACCCTTTCCGACTGAACGGATAAACCCAACACTTTGTGTTTTCGAATTTGTCTATTTTGCTAGGCCCGATACCCAGCTTTATACCCAAAGTGTGCACCACGCTCGCGTCCGGATGGGTGAATTTTTAGCAAAGCAAGCGCCAGTTGAAGCTGATGTCGTAATGGGAGTACCTGAATCTGGTATCCCTGCGGCAGAAGGATATGCAAAAGAAACAAAAATCCCATATGCCCAAGGACTAGTCAAGAATCGATACATCGGGAGAACATTTATCGCTCCAAATCAGGAACTACGTTCGTTAGGCGTTCGCATGAAACTAAACCCTCTCAAAGACACAATCAATGGAAACAGGCTGATCATCGTTGATGACTCAATAGTTCGGGGAACAACAACGCGAGCCATGGTACGGATGCTTAGAGAAGCTGGAGCGAAAGAAATACACATGAGGATTTCCTCCCCACCATACAGATGGCCGTGTTTCTATGGAATGGATACCGGAACTCGGTCTGAACTTCTTGCAGCTAATCTTACAGTCCAAGAAATACAGGAATACCTCGACGTTGACTCACTAGCATATTTAACGCTTGATAATTTATTAGAAGCTACTGGAGCTAACAATGCTGGATTCTGCTCCGCATGTTTAACTGGAAATTACCCAGTGGATATCCCAGTCAACCTTTCAAAAAAAATTCTTGAAGAGCCAGGTCAACCACCTCAGACAAATATCGTCCAACAGTCCTTCAGTGAGATCCATGAGTAGCCAAAGTGAAGAAACATATGAATCCGCTGGCGTCAATATAGCCGCAGGAGAAGAAGCTGTTCGGCGAATCACACCACTAGTAGAAACAACGCTGCGTCCAGAAGTCCTAACCAGTATCGGAGGGTTTGGAGGAGCGTTCGATATAACTCAAACCGGCAGAAAGCACCCAGTTCTAGTTTCCTCAACCGATGGAGTAGGAACAAAGGCTCAAGTAGCGGTTATGGCAGATCAATATGAAACTATCGGTATAGATCTCGTCGCTATGTGCGTCGATGACCTCGTCTGTGTAGGAGCAGAACCACTCTTTTTTCTTGACTACATTTCTGTCGGAACATTGATTCCGGACCAAATCGAATCAATCGTCAAAGGAATCAGTGCGGGATGCAAAGAAGCAGGCTGTGCCCTTATCGGTGGCGAAATGGCTGAGCATCCAGGCTTGATGGAATCAGGAGAGTTTGAACTCGTAGGCTTCAGCGCAGGAGTCGTTGACAAAGAGGACATGATCACCGGCGATAATGTTGCTCCAGGTGACACGATCATCGGATTGCACTCCCCGGGACTTCGAAGTAACGGATATTCCCTTGCACGAAAAGTATTCTTTGATATTGCGAAGAAATCACTGAATGACCCTGCATGGGACAGCGCAGACGTAACGGTCGCTCAAGAACTTCTGCGCCCATCAGTGATATACACACCAACAATTTTAAAAATACTGGAGCATCACCCCATCAAATCAATAGCGCATATCACAGGAGGAGGCCTACCAGGAAATATCAACCGCGTGCTTCCACCCCATACAGACGCTGAAATACTCAAAGAAAGTTGGGTTCCTCCTAAAATCTTCACAGAAATCCAATTACTTGGAAACATCGAACAAGACGAGATGTACAAAGTTTTCAATATGGGAATAGGAATGACATTGATTGTGGATCAACAAAGTGCTGAGAGCACGCAGAAAGTCATCGAATCAACTGGCCTATCATCCACCCAGATTGGAACAATAAGGGCAAATGGAACAGGTTCTGTCCAGATAATTTGACTATGGACGGGAAAGAATGACGGATACAGGTAACTATCAGGCCGTAACTTACGATTACTGGAATACGCTCATTGCCGAAACAACCAATTCGTTAGACAGAAGAAGAGCCCTTTGGACGGAAATCCTATTCGAGAATGATATCGAGGTGACACAACAGCAGCTGGATAGCGCGTTCACAGAAGGGTGGAACTACTTTGACACCAATTGGAGAAAAAATATCCAATCTTCGTTGGACAAGGTAGTCAACGCTGCAATAACGAAACTCCCAGAAGGTATCACTTCCAATATCAGAGCTCAATTAACCCAAGCCTACTTAGATGCATCAGAATCAACCCCTCGAAGCCTCCTTCCAGACGTTCAACAAACGCTCGAACAGTTAAAAGAAATTGGTCTCCGAATCGGCGTGATATGCGATGTAGGAACAATACCTAGCAGTCGACTACGTTCTTGGCTAAATGACCTGAATGTGTATGAATACTTTGACTACTTTGGATTTTCCGACGAAATAGGCGTCTATAAACCCGACCCTAAAATTTTTAAAGAAACACTTGCAGGCTTGGGAATTGACGGGCCATCTCAATGTATTCATGTTGGAGATTTAAAGAGAACAGATGTCGCCGGAGCACGAGCAATCAATATGACAACGGTTCGATACACCGGAGGACGAGACGACCCCGAAGACGGAGATGAAGCAGACTATGTAATCGACAATCATCTCGAGATCATCAATCTCTTTGCAGCTGGTTAACTATCTGCAAAATGTGGGATCACGTATTCTCCATATTGCCGAATTGTTTCCATTGCGACCTCATGAGGAATCCCACCCATTTGCATAATGCACATGATCTCGTCAGCTCCGGAGCTTTCTAACTCAGCAACATAACTGATCGCATCATCCCGATCGCCGTACGCGTGATTTATATTAAAAGGCCCAGTCGAAGCCACCACCGAAGGTACGGGATGGCCGCCTTCAACCATGAAAGCCTCTACCCGCTGTTTCGCGTCACGAACAGCGTCACGTATATCAACATCATCTGGAACAAGTTGCGGAAGAGGAGTTCCTATATTCCAATGCTGGATAGATTCCGCAAAGAACTTCTGGCCCCTAGCTCCAACCTGAAAAGCTTTCTCCGCGTCGTCAAGCACAATTGTCGGACAAAGCGCTGAAAGAAAATTAGTTGGTGTCGATGATATGCAATCCTCATCATTTCTCGCAGCAATCGTATCATCGTAAATTTTCCGCAATTCTCGAACCTGTGAGGGCCCCGAGAAGCCGAGAACAAGGGCACCTACTCCGTATTCTGCCGCAAGTTTGACCGTCTCATCTTTAGTGCAGGCCATGAAAAGTGGGGGATGTGGAAGCTGAATAGGCCGAGGAATAACTGATCTCGGCGATATTTCGATGCTTCCATTCCATTCAAAAATATCATCCTGCCAACATCGGCTTAGTATTTCTAACGATTCCTTTACCTGCGGGTAAGTATCTTCCTTGTTAACACCGAACCCAGACATTTCTATCGCTGTCGCGCCTCTTCCCGCACCAACATCTAATCGCCCACCAGAAAGGCTATCCAACATGCCGACACGTTCAGCTACACGAAGCGGATGGTTGTATCCAAAAGGCATACATACAACTCCATGGCCGATTCTAATTTTCGATGTCTTGGCGGCGACCCAAGTCAAAAAAATTTCAGGAGCGCTCATATGTGCATAATGTTTCAGTCCATGGTGTTCAACCGCCCATACCCGATCAAAACCCATTTCTTCAGCAAACACTGCTTGATCCACACAATTGAGAAGAGTTTCCCTTTCACCCTCAGCGGAAACATCTGAACATTGGAACTCGAAAATAATCGAAAACTTCACAGTATTCTTCCCTCTGCATCAACGTAGTATTGCGCCTCAATGATCGTACATTTTGAAATCAGAGAAAGCGATTCTAAATCTGAACCTATTGTTGACACCGCCAGACAGACAAGAGTTCTGATCTAAGCATCCTCAGCCGCTAGATCTTCGGATTCTGCATCAGCTGCCGAATCTTCGCTATCGTCTTGATTTACCTGCTTGTCTTCTTTCACTGTCTCCTGCATTTGTTCAATAGGAACTCCGCAACCGAGAACATCTGGGTCGTCAATAATTTCTGCCGGTTCAGCATCATCGTCTGGGGTGCTGGTATCTTCTTCCTT
>CETU01078888.1_pt1 | contig 15609 bp, 8 predicted proteins | sample 356531 | NCBI WGS metagenome assembly CETU01 (sample SAMEA2623488, study PRJEB7988) | marine metagenome | isolation source: saline water (ENVO:00002010), including
ATGGGTGATTTCTATGAGATGTTCTATGAGGATGCCGAAATCGCTTCTGAAGTCCTAGGAATTACTCTGACTAGTCGAGATAAAAACGCCGATGATCCAGTCCCTATGGCGGGTGTACCGTGGCATTCCGTTGAAACCTACCTTCAAGGAATGTTGCGAGCAGGGCACAAAGTCACATTGTGTGAGCAAGAAGAAGAATTACGACCGGGTTCAAAAATTCTCGAAAGAGTTGTCACTCGTGTTTACACTCCTGGTTCATTGTATGAAGAAGACCTAATTGGTGAAGACGGCTCAAGTTTACTTGCAGGATTAGTTTCCCGCGGAGACGGACTAGGTCTTGCAATCCTAGATTCTTCCACTGGCCGTGCATGGTTGCAGGAGCACTCTGGCGCAGGCCGTTACGAAAGACTTCGAGACGAATTACAAAGATGGTCTCCAAGTGAGTTAGTGCTTGTACGCCGAGATGCAGAAAGTGATGAAATTAGAGAGTTAATACACACTTTGGATGGAGTTACTATGAGCATTGCTGAAGGTAACAAAGAACAACATCTTCAGGTAGTAAAGGATCACCTTGAATTGGTTGACTTAGGTTCTGTTGACTTAGACCGTAGACCATTAGCAATGGAGGCTTGCGGACTCACCGCGGGATATATTGCTAAGTTACATCTAATCGATATTGTACCATTGAGAGAAGTTCATTTCGACGCTGATGATGGACATCTTGTATTGGATCAAACAACCCTTCGTAACCTAGAGTTGACTCAAACCTTGGCTGGTGAGAAAGAAGGTTCTCTCGTTCAAGCGATCGACTGTACCCGAACATGGATGGGCCGTAGAAAACTCAAGGAATGGATACTACGCCCACTTACCGATTCAGAGAGAATTGCCTCCAGACAATCTGCAGTTGCTAGTTTAATTCGTGCCCCGCGTAGATTGGATTCCATTCGTGATTGTCTGAAATCAATGCGTGATTTAGAACGATTATCCACTCGTTTAGCTTATGGTCGGGCTAATGCAAGAGATTTGGTAGCCGTGGCTGATTGCTTAGAGAGAATGCCACGGCTCCAAGGATTGTTATCTGAAGGTGATTCTGAGTTACTTCATCAATGTGCAGAAGGATTAACAGATTTAGATCCAATAATGCATCATATCTCATCCAGACTTGTTCCTGAGCCACCAATGACAATAAGAGATGGTGGTATTTTCCTTTCTGGGGTTAACGAACAATTAGACGATTTTCGACAAAAGGCTGGCGAAGGTACGAATTGGTTGAAGGGTTTTGAATCCAAAGAGCGAGAGAGATTAGATATTCCTAGCCTGAAGGTCAAACAAAACCGTCAGTTTGGTTTCTTTATTGAAATCACAAAATCCCATCTCGATAAGGTGCCAGAAGATTATCGAAGAAGGCAGACAATGACCAATGCTGAGAGGTTTACAACCGAAGAACTGAAGCAATGGGAGGAAGTTATTCTTACCGCTGACGATAGGGCTAAAGCACTCGAATATGAACTATTTTTGGAACTTCGAAAAGAAGTTTCATCGCAAGCGGCAAAATTGAGTGAATTAGGTCGTAAAGTGGCTTCTTCAGATGTGCTTTCTGCCTTTGCATATCATGCGAGAAAACACTCTTGGAATCGTCCAGAAATCAAACACGATTCTACCATGCAAATCGTTTCCGGCCGCCATCCTGTGTTGGAAGGTGATGGCCGATTTGTTCCTAATGGAATCAGTTTTGACAAGAATCGTAGGTTCCTATTATTGACAGGTCCAAATATGGGTGGTAAGTCTACCTATCTTAGACAAACAGCCCTCATCACAATACTTGCTCAAGCTGGGTCGTTTGTGCCCGCAGAAAAAGCTAGGATTGGAATTGTTGATCGTGTATTCACTAGGGTTGGAGCTCACGATGATTTGCGCCGTGGCCGTTCGACATTCATGATGGAAATGATTGAGGTGGCTCATATCCTCAGAAGAGCCACACCTAGAAGTCTCATTTTACTCGATGAGGTAGGACGCGGAACATCTACCTTCGATGGTCTAGCAATAGCATGGTCGGTTACTGAGGACCTCTCTACTAGAGTTGGAGCCAGAACCCTCTTCGCAACTCATTACCATCAATTGGTCGGCTTAGCTGACGAAATTGATGGCTTGGTAAATGTACACGTTCAAGTTGCTGATGTCAAAGGAGAGATAAGATTCCTACACACTGTTGCCGATGGTCCATGCGATGATTCCTATGGTGTTCAGGTAGCCGCTTTAGCGGGTCTTCCTAGTGGGGTCGTAGAAAGGGCAAGAGACCTGTTAATCTTCCTTGAGAGTCAAGCCCAAGGTGCAAAAGCAGGAAGTGATGGGACACCAGATTCGAGGGAATCGGGACAATCTAGTCTGTATGGTTGGATGTTGCCCTCTGGAAGAAATCAAACCAGTACTAGTGATGCGCAACCAACTCCTGACCCAACCAAGGAAATTGTAGTACAGGAAGACCCTATCCTCAGGGAAATAGCTGAAAGATTAGAATCTCTTGACCCTGATACTCTAACTCCTAGAGAGGCTCTTGAAGCACTTTATGCAATGCGCTCGGCTATGCAAAAATCTCTGGATAGCAAGTACTTGGAGGATTGAAAATGGCAACCTTAGAGAAGCCAGACAGAGTTTCAATCAAACAACTCGACGAGTTGACAATCGGAAAAATCGCTGCAGGGGAGGTCGTTGAACGCCCGGCTCAAGTGGTCAAAGAATTAGTTGAAAATTCAATTGATTCAGGTTCAACTCGGATTAGAATTGAGATTGAACGAGGCGGTTTTGATAGAATTACTGTAATCGATGATGGCCATGGGATTCCAAAGGATGAACTCCCACTCGCAATAACCCGTCACGCAACAAGCAAATTATCCGGCCCCGAAGACCTCGGTAAGATTGAAACGAAGGGGTTTCGAGGAGAGGCTCTTTCATCGATTGGAGCGGTTAGTGAACTAACTGTAGCAAGTAGAATTGGTCAGGAAGATGGTGCTCAAATCCATGTCGATAATGGAGTAGTTGGAGATGTAGAAGCGGCAGGAATTGCACCGGGTACTAGAATTGATGTAGTCAATTTATTCCAGAAAGTTCCAGCCCGTCTCTCATTTCAAAGGCGGCCATCAACAGAGACTGCCGCGATTGTTGATGTGTGTGTACAGATGGCCTTAGCAGAGCCAAATGCTGGTATCCTAGTCGATGTAGATGGAAGAAAAGTATTGGATTGTCCTCCAGCAAATTCAACCGAAGACCGTCTATACGATCTGTTTGGAACAACTTCTGCTGATTTGATTCCACTAAACACCTCATCCGATGATACAAATGCACCCGGTGAAGAACGTTGGAATGGTTGGATTTCACCGCCAGGTCTGACTAGAAGTCGATCCGATGACATTCATATTTTAGTTAATGGAAGGCCAGTGGCTGCTGCTCCATTCCTACAATCTGTTAGAAGAGGGTATCATACTAGATTGATGGTAGGAAGACATCCCATCGGAGTTCTTTCACTGACACTCCCAGCAGATGAGGTTGATGTGAATGTTCACCCCACAAAAAGAGAGGTTCGGCTGAAAAACTCATGGCGAGTTTTAGAGCGATTGGAGCGTTCGATAAAATTCACACTTTCTCAAATTTCAACTCGACCGGAATCTAGCGGTGAAACCGTTCTTGAAGGAATAGGGGAGAAACAAGGGACACAAATTCCGGTTTCAAATAATGATTTACCACAATGGGCAAGTGCTGTTAATGAAAACCCAACTGTCCAAACAAGATTTTCTAGCGTCCGTACTAATGTAGAAACTCCTTCTCGTGAAGAATCAAAATCAATTTCTGAATATGTTACTCAACAAGACACCTTGCCAGGGATGGATACTAACCCAATCGCGCCTTCACTTTCTTCCGAAGAAAGAGAGTTACACCGTCACGCGATTGGTGATTCAATATCTCCACTTGATGAACCATTACCCGAGGCTTCGACAATACCTGAACTTCCTGAGATGAGGCCGCTAACCCAGTTGGCGAATTCTTACATCTTAGCGGAGGGCGAAGAAGAATTATTCATCATTGATCAACATGCTCTTCATGAGCGTATTCGCTATGAGAGATTACGTGAACAAATGGTTAGTTGGGAAGGCCAGGAGTTGGTTACTCCTGTGTTTCTCTCTGTTGGCTCAAGACAAAAAGCTGCAGCGGTTTCAGGTCAGTCTATTTTGGAAAGCCTTGGAATTAAATTTGAGGTTCAAAATGAAGGGCTACAAATTAATGCAGTTCCTGATGTGTTATTAGGTAATGATTCAATTGAAGAATTCCTACAAGATTTACTCATAGAGTTACTGGGCACTGATAATGATAGTGAAGAAATTGAAGCGGTAACAAAACTCCGAGATCATGTTGCATTCATGCGTTCTTGCAGAGGTGCAGTTAAGGCGAATGAAGAATTAAGTCTAGCCCAAATGAGACGATTGTTACAGGACATGAGAACAGTCCCAAATCCATGGGCTTGTGTCCATGGTAGACCTACGGTTTTGAGATTGACAATGAAACATCTTGATCGCCATTTTGGCCGTCATGGCTGAGATAAGGCTAGCAGTTGTTCGATAAATCCAGGATGAGATACTTCACAGATTTCGGCATTAACAATATCTGCGCCGACCTTACTGGCAAGAATCATTGCTACCATCGCTAGCCTGTGATCCATGTGCGTCTCAACTGGATTTATTGGAGCGGTTGGATTTTGACCGCCAGGAATGGATATTCCATCCTCCGTCTCCTCTGCATTCAACCCGAAGGCTTGCATCAATTCCACCGTTCTCAGAATTCTATCTGATTCCTTTCCTCTTGCGTGTGCAATTCCGGTTATTTTTCCTCCTTGTGATAACGCCATCCAAACCGCTGCTGGGGTCACCAAATCACTCGCATCACGCAAATCAACTTCTCCTCCATTAGCTCTATCGATTGCATCAAAAGCCAACAAAAGCAAAGGGTCATATGTTGCTAATTCTGTTTGCAATCTTAATTTTTTGTGCAATAATTCTAACAGAATTGCCATAGGGAACAAACTTAGCTCTGGAGGCACCTCAACTTCACTTGGCGTGTTTACTTTCCAACTTTTGAGTAGTAATTCTGAACTCATTTCAAAGGGACAACCACAAGTCCTTGCAATATCGAAAGTTAAACCTAGATATCCTCTGCTAACCGCCTCTCCTATTGCCTTAATCTGAATTTCATTTTCTAGATTTGGGGATGCGAGGATTAGTGCGCTTAGTGGTTGACTTGATTCGCTAAGATCCACTTCCGCTTCACCGCTCATTTCTCCATCAATTATTGCAGGTAGGGCATCATTATCCACTTCAACATTTAACGACCTCAGAACGATACTAAGTTGACTTGTTCTATTTCGGAGTGACTCATCTCCATCTATTCTAATCTCTTCTCCCATTGTTGCGGCAATTGCAGTCAAAACTCTTGCAGCAGTACCCGAATTGCCACAATCCAGTGTAATTTTCGGGCTAATCAGCCCTTGTGCGGGAGGTTCAATAAACCAGCCATTTTCTTGTTGAGCTACCTTCAAACCCATTTCCTTTAGGCAATTTAACATTGAATAAGCATCTTCTCCAGGTTTGTTTTCAAGCTTCAATAAGCAACTGGAATTACTCTGTGCTATCATTGCCAACCATCGAATAATATGGCTTTTTGATGGTGGTAATCGCCACTCGCGACTGCCAGAGAGGCTCATCTCAGGTATGTTGAGCACAGCCTCTCATAGAGGCAAACCAATTCAACCCAGCGATGATAAAATGAGAAAAAATCGCTCCGTCTCAAGAGCGAATAACATCACCAAAGTCATCCTCTCCATTCCAAGATTTTGCTTTTTCATCAATTTCACAGGCGACTAATGTTTCCTCCAAAGTACCTTTCATTTCAATCAGGTTTGCTCGTTCCAGCATCTTTGGGCTTAGACCTGGCATCAATATGGATAGGGCCTTTGGAACCCTTTTTGGATAAACTTCATTCACATGTCTCACAATATTTGTTGTACATGTATTTGTTAATGTGTTATACCATTCTGGATTTTTTGCAAGTTCATTTGTCCTTCTTAGGTATGATTCAAGCATTCTTCTTTCATTTCCGGGCCCCAGAACTACTGCCTTGAAAAGATGGGTGACTGAGTGTCTTCTACAGCGAGTTCTAACTCCAATAACGTCCCTCTCTGTGGCCCATACATAGATCAATTCGTATTCCCTAAAGAGCCCCTTGATGGGGTGGTAAACTTCTCCTTTTTCTCTTCTGACCTCTATCGAACAGGCTAGACGTCTACCATCTTCGAATTGAAAAGAAAGAATTGTATGTGCCATCTGTTTATGCCTCGGGTCGAAATATTCCAATGTCAACCAAATCGAATCTACTGTGCTTAAATCGAATTCCTCATCAATCCATCTTTCGTCAAAATCTTTTGTGGTCCGCCAATTAAAATCACGAATATTTGTTATTTTTGCCAAATCCCCATCAAAATCAATTCTGGCATTTCTTGAATTATCGTTTACCCAAGAACGATCGTTTGAAGGTCTTAATTTGTGAACTCTAACCCATAAAGCGATCAATAAAATGAATCCAAGTATTACAATTCCCGTGGCCGTGATCGACAGCAGCCCGAGTATTTCCATATTTGATGAAGAGCAGTCCAGCGAATGAATGATTCTGCGTTCTAAGGTAAATTTACCCAAATCTTTCCTTCGTCGACTTTCGTTTGATAGATTTTCAAGTCTTTTTTCTTCGACATTTTTCCGACCAGCTTACCGTATGGTGGAAAAATTGGAAAAGGTGCCCAATCAACCAAGTCTCCGGTTTCTAAATTATGTGTGGTTTGATGGAGGGGGCAACGGATACAGTTCTCATCGGTAACTTTGCCTCCCCATGCGAGAGGCCACCTCATATGTCGACATAGAGCCTCAGTAGCAAACCAATTTCCATCCTTGAATCCAAGTAGAATTGGGTTTCCATCAACTATTTTCATTTCCATTTTGCCTTCTTTCCAATTAGCATCAATCACTTCATGCCAAGGCATTAAAATCACTCCGACTCAAATTATTTTCAATTTAACTTTGTGTATTGAAAATTTTGGATTTTTGGCGCGGCAGGGGAGATTCGAACTCCCGAGGTGAAACACCACTGGATTAGCAATCCAGCGCAATGGCCAGGCTATGCGACTGCCGCAGTGTTTCGGCGACCTTAGATTCGGGCTTAAGCCGAGCGGTTGCAATCATTCCTCTTCACTAGAGGTTTCGGAATCATCATCGCCATCATCAATAAGTTCTGCTGGAAGTCTAGCAACGAAGATAATTTCATCAACATGAGATTTTTTATCCGAGCCTCTAAGTTCCATTATTCTCGTTCCTTTGGTGACTTTACCCAAAGTTTCCTTAGTTTGTGTTGCAGGCATTCGAATCATCATACCACTTCCTGTGAGCATGAATAATTGATCAGAAAGGTCAGGAACTTGTCTGACTCCAACTATACTGTCCTCATCTGACAGAGCCATAGTTCGAACACCTTTTGTGCCTCTGTTAGTCTTCCTATAGCCGTCTCTTTCCATTAATGGTTCTCCACTTTCTGTAAGAACTTCTGATCCATCTTCCTCAGTAACTTGAATCATACTTCCTGATCCTAATCGACTACGCTTTGCCATACCAAATTTGGAAATGGTCAGAACACTAGTGTTGAAATCGTCGGTTACTATCATACCGACCACACTATCTCCTGATTGTAATTTCATTCCGCTTACTCCTTGGCTAACTCTACCTTGTACTCTTACTGTATGGGTAGTTTGAATTTCACCACTCGAGGGGTCGGTTCTGGTCTTGACTTCTGCCGGCAGGAATCTACATGCATAACCTCCTGAGGATACCAGAACTACGTGATCTGAATCAGTTGCAGGCCTAACTTGCACTAATGAATCGCTTTCACTGGCAAATTTTAGCGCATATTTTCCGTTTCGATTTATTCGCACGTAGTCTGAGAGGTGACTGCGCTTAATTCGGCCTTGGCTCGTAGCGAAAATGAGATAGTTTCCTTCAGGATTTTCGATAAGTTCCCTATCCATAGGTAAGATAGAGACAACCTTCTCATCCTCTCTAATTCCCTGTAACAAATTACGGATATGTGTGCCTCTTCCATATCTGCTTGCAAGAGGGGTTTCCCAAGCCCGTAATCCGTAAACTCTACCTTGATCCGTGAAAATTAGTAATCTGTCTTTGGAAAAACAGGTCACAATTGCAGCTGGAGCGTCTTCATCCTTTGTGGCTACGCCCTTGAGCCCCTTTCCTCCTCTATTCTGGAGACGGAACGCTTCGACTGGTAGGTGTCGGATGTAGTTGTCTTGTGTGAGAGAAATCACCAAAGCGCGTTCTGCTACCAAATCTTCTCTATCCATGGAAAGTGGAGTTGGATCGATGTGACTTCTCCTTTCATCGCCGTGTTTGTCAACAACTTCCCGAAGTTCAGAAATTAGAATTTCAAGCCTCCTTTTTCGGCTATCTAAAATTGAATTGTATTCCTTTATTGCATCCTGAAGTTTAGTTAATTCTTCTTCAACTTCCTTTACGTTTAGTTTAGTTAATTGGTATAATCGCCTCTCAGCAATCGCCTTTGCTTGTTTCGCTGAAAATTCGAATCGCTTAATTTTAGGATATTTTTCCTCTCCTCTTAGGTATGACTCAAATTGGTCACGGGAATCAGAATTCCTTCCAATTTCTATAATTTCAGTCATTCTTTTTTGTGCTGCGATTAATCCCTCGAGGATATGGGCGCGAGCTTCTGCTTTATTCAGCTCAAATTGAGTTCTTCTCTCAATAACAGTTTCTCGATGACGAACATAGGTGTGGATGATTGTCGATAGGTCTAATTGAACGGGAGCGCCATTTAGAATCCCCATCATGTTTGCAGAATAAGATTCCTGTAATCTACTAGATTGGTATAGTTGATTTAGAATCGCATGAGGGTCTGCATTATTTTTCACCTCGATTACTACTCTTATCCCTTCTTTGCTTGACTCGTCACGAATGTCTCGTATCCCTTTGATGGTTTCTTTTGTTACAAGGTCAGCAATTCCCTTGAGCATTCCAGCCTTGCGGACTTGATAGGGAATTGAGGTGATGATAATCCTCTTTCCTGAGGAATCATCTCTTACTTCGGCATCTGAGCGAATGTGAAACCTTCCATGTCCAGTTCGATACATATCGAGAATTCCATCGATTCCATAAATGGTGGCTCCGGTAGGGAAATCAGGCCCTTTGAGGTATTCCATGTATTCAATTGCATCAATTTTTGGCGGTGTGTCTAAAGATCGCTTTCGGTCTTCTTCCATCACCTTCTCAGTATGGAACTGAACTGCTGCAGCAACTTCGTTTAGGTTATGTGGAGGTATTTTTGTAGCCATTCCAACAGCTATTCCGTCGCTTCCATTAAGCAGTAAATTAGGTAGTCTTGAGGGTAAAACTGTGGGTTCAATTTCGCTTTCATCAAAATTAGCAATCATATCGATTGTATCTTTATTGATGTCATCTAACATGTGTGAGGATAATCGATCTAGCCTACTTTCTGTGTATCGCATTGCTGCAGGGGGGTCTCCATCGATGGAACCAAAATTGCCCTGGCCATCTACTAGAGGGTAGCGTAGTGAGAAATCTTGAGCCATCCTAACCATTGTGTCATAGAGTGCTTGATCACCGTGTGGGTGATACTTACCCATGACTTCTCCGACGGACCTAGCGGATTTGCTGTAACTCTTTTCGTGGGTGTGTCCAGCTTGGTGCATACCCCACAAAATACGTCTGTGAACGGGTTTCAAACCATCTCTAACATCAGGAAGTGCACGCCCAATAATAACGCTCATAGCATAATTGATGTAACTTTCTTTCATCTCATCGGAGACGAATCTTCTCTGCAAATCTTCGCTCATTTCATCACCTCAAATATCTAAAGACGTCACCTCTGACGCATTTTGTTCGATAAACGCTCTTCGATCAGGAACATCTTCTCCCATCAAAACGGAGAATAAATTGTCTGCTGCCTCTGCATCTTTGATTTCTACTCGCATCATTCTTCGCACTTCTGGATCCATTGTAGTCTCCCAAAGTTGCTCAGGATTCATTTCACCCAGACCTTTGTATCTTTGAACGGAAATTTTTGCCGAGGGTGCCTCTTTCTTGAATCTCTTAACTGTAAGGTCTAATTCTTCTTCACTATGAACCCATTCAACATGGTTCCCTCTAGCGACTGAAAACAATGGCGGTGCAGCAATGTACACATTTCCATTTTCGATTGCTCTTCGCATAAATCTCCACAGGAAGGTCATAATCAATGTTCTAATGTGTGCTCCATCTACATCAGCGTCACACATGATTATGATTTTGCCATACCTTAACTTCTCGGGATCGAAGGCGCCTTCATCATCCTCGTCATTACCAACTCCTGCTCCTAAAGCCCTTATCATTCTCTGAATTTGTTCGTTAGTGAAGACTTTAGCGATGTTTCTTCTCTGCCTTTCCACATTCAATATTTTACCTCTTAGTGGCAAAACTGCTTGAGTTCGTCGATCTCTAGCAGTTTTGGCAGAACCTCCTGCGGATTCTCCTTCCACAATATAGATCTCACACTCATTTGGGTCTCTAGATTGGCAATCAGCTAATTGGCCAGGAAGTCCACCGCCTTCCAAAACTCCTTTTCGTCGTGTTAAATCTCTTGCCTTTCTCGCCGCTTCTCTTGCTTTACTTGCGAGAACGGCTTTGTCTACTATGGCTCTTGCAACGGAGGGGTTCTCTTCGAAATGTTCCCCCAATTTATCATTGACAATCTGTTCTACAATTCCAGCAACTTCGCTAGTCACAAGTTTGGCTTTTGTTTGAGCGTTGAAAGAGGGGTCTGGGTGTTTGATTGATACAACAGCGCCTAATCCTTCACGAACATCATCACCGGAAAGTCCACTCAATTTCTTTAGAAGGTTTCTAGATTGAGCGTATGAATTTACAGTTCTAGTGAGTGAACTCCGTAGACCTGACATGTGAGTCCCTCCATCTGCATTGTGAATGATGTTTGTAAAACAATCAATATTTTCAGAGTAAGAATCAGTCCACTGCAAGGCTATTTCGACGTGAACTTCACCTTTGTCTCCGTCCTTCGAACCGAAGATATGAACCACTTCATCATGAATCGCATTCTTCTTAGAATTCATCTGAGTGACATATTCTTTGAGACCTCCATCATAAGTGTGGTCGATTTCCAAAGGATCCTCTCCTCGGAGGTCTCTGAGAATGATTTGCAGACCACCGTTTAGAAACGCTGTCCGTTGAAGCCTAGTGTTAATCTGTTCAAAATCGAAATCAACAACTTCGCTGAATATAGTCAAATCGGGCTTAAATGATACTTTCGTGCCGGTATTTTCTGTATCTCCAGTAGATTTTAGTTCCGAGTCCGGCACTCCTTGTTTGTAATGCTGTTCCCAAACCTTCCCATTCCTATGAATTTCCAAATGAAGCCATTCAGAGACCGCATTTACTGCGCTAACCCCAACTCCGTGAAGTCCACCTGCTACTTTGTACGCCTCATTGTCAAATTTTCCACCTGCGTGTAATTTTGTCATAATTACCTCAGCCGCACTAACTCCTTCTTCTGGATGAATTTCGACAGGTACTCCTCGCCCATGGTCCTTGACGCTGATTGAACCATCGAGATTCAAATCGACTTCAATAGTAGGGTTGTGGCCAGCTAGGTGCTCATCTACTGCATTGTCGACGACTTCCCATATGCAGTGGTGTAAAGCAGACCCGTCATGCGGGTCTCCTAGGTACATCCCCGGCCTTTTTCGTACTGCTTCTAGTCCTTCAAGGACCTGAATGCTATCTGCTCCATACTCGTCAGCCATAATTACATCTCCAATTTTCTGAGGGTTCCGAAGGAACCCTCAGGCGTCCACTTAATTTTCTAACAAGGGGAGGTTAATCAATACTCCCTAGTGAGGGTGCTAAAAATTCGTAAATTAGAGGTAAATCTATCGATTCACCCCTCCATAGGAGGGGTATAGCCTAACAAATATGGTTAAACAGACCTCTCCGGTCGCCGACTCGATGCGAAGACCGACCATCTGTGTAACCCTCTCCGGTTGCACAGTTGATGAAATGCTCGCAGATGCAGCCAGAGCTACCGCTGTAGGCGCTGACCTCTGTGAAGTTCGCCTGGACAAACTTTGGGTTGAAGAAAAATTCTCTGAACCTCAATCCGATAGCGACTCAAAAGAGGAAAAAGATCAGAGAAGGACTACTTATTCAGCACCTGAATACATCCCAAAACCGTTTGATTCAGTTGATTTATCTCAGGCGTTAGATGCTTTCAAAGGAGGTATCGATTTACCAGTTGTTCTAACTTGTCGTCCTGAACGGCAAGGAGGCCATTTCTCGGGAACAGAAGAAGAGAGAATCTCGGTCCTCAGGGCCGCTATCGACAGTGGTGTGAGTTGGATCGATCTCGAGTCTGACATTGATTCAAAAACTCGTACTGAACTAAGAAAAATTGCTAGTGGTAAAACCAATATCATTTCTTCAACTCATTTCCAAGATGAGCCCAGCAGTGCATCAGAAATTATTTCTGACATAGAGGAAATGTCAGATTCTGGTGATATCATCAAAGTGTGCTACATTACCAATGGAAAAAATTCTGCATTAAAGCTCTTTGAAGCTGCATGGATGATTAAAGAATCAGGAAACAAAACAGCCATTATGGGAATAGGAGCAGGCGGAGATTGGACTAGAATTCACGCTCCATTACTAAATCAAGAACTAGTTTATTCCACTATGGAGACTGGGTCTCATCTCTCATCTCAAGGAAGGATAAACGCATCTGACCTACTTATCGCTTGGGAGATGCTCAATTACGATTGATTACTGTTCCAGCAAAGGCACCGATTCTTTCTGTTCCTCAACTGCCTCATTTCCGCTTGAGTGATACCTGGAATGAAGGAGTATTGGAACAATAACACAACTTAAAGGTAGTAATCCAACCAATATGTAAGCAGTAAACTTAGGCAGAGTTAATCGTTTTTCAACATCTATCCAAACTTGAACAATCATGTCTCCATCTACCGCTGCAGCATCATTAGGTCTGGTATTATTCCAACTATCTAATGCAAGAAAGTATTCCGAATCATCACTACTTCCAAAGAAGGAGACAAACGATTTTTTGTCATTATCTAGTGCAGTCGAGAAGCTAGTAGTTCGTTTATTTTCGTAAGCATGGGTGTCTCTAAATGGAAGGAAAACTACCATGTCACGCCATTCAACCGGGATGAAATCCATAATCTCCTCAGGGGTTTCGAACTCACTATTCACCATGTCATATTCTTGCTGGTATCGGAACCAATTTGCTGAGTCAAAAAGATACACATCACCCCTAGGGTCATCTGTTGGAGGGTTATCTGGATCTAAATGAAACTCCACACAAAATGTGTAAGAGTAACCTGTAATTAACTCAAGACGCAAAGCTTGGGAGTGCATTGATGCAAGGTCAATCTCAACATACAAATCCTCACTTAGTGGCTCAAGTTCTATCTCGGGAGTGGGATTGCCCCACCAATTCCAGGGGTCATCATCAACTTCCACTACCTCGGCAAGAGTTGAGTTAAATCCAACATCGGGAGATACAGAACAATCGTTTCCTGATGCAACAACTGGGTTTACCGAGACAAGAAGTATAGCAAGCATTGGGGCAAGTAGCCCTAGGCTAAATCCTCCTGCAAAAATTTTCTGAACGAAATTATTCAATTCAGCGCCTCCGAGTTCTGATGGGGCGGACGTATCCAGACTCTTTGTTCCTTCTTTCGTCAACCGTCAGATACTTCGGTTGTGGAGGGGGTGTATGCTGATCCATGCCTGGTAGACCGCCTTCTGCTTCTACTTCCTGGACATCGTAGGTCTCAAGCATTTCCTCGGCATCAATCTCTTCTTCATCTTTCTGCCTCATTACTAACCAGCCCAGAACAAGGACCATGGCAACAAGTGCTAGAAGGCCCCCACTCTCTTTATTGGGAATGAAATCTCTCCAAGTTAATTCATCCCACGACTTTTGCTGAGTCTCCTTGTCTGCAGAAAGTACACTAATGATATAGTCCTCAGAACTACAAACTCCAACACCATCACATACTTGCAATATTAGCCGTACTTCTCCAGTTTGGTCCCAAGTCATATTTGCCCAAAGGAAATCATTTTCCGGATTTCCGTCTAGGTCCGAATCGATTATTGCGTTGAGGTCCCAATCAACCGACAACTCTCCGGTCAAACTCATATCTTTGTCGTTGGTTGTTACCCCATCTCCATCGCTATCGAAATTAGCATCAGAATCTAACCAAGCGTCGATTCCCTCGTCTAGGTCTATATCATATGCGCTGTGATTCAAAATTACTAAATCTCCCTCTGTTACGTAATCAGAGTCAATTGGGTCTATCGATTCAATTTCTGGCGCACTTGATACATAGACTGTAAATGAAGTCGTATTGGTGTCTCCCGTTTCAAATCCGTCTACCACTGTCAAAGTCACAATATAGGTTCCAGGGCGATTCCAAGAATGCCAAACTATTGGCCCCTCTAATTGAGGCGTTGCATCTCCAAAATCCCAAATCCAGCGGGTTATACCATTCCAATCTGAATTGGTTGGATCTGTTGATGATTTTCCGGCAAAAATAGGGTCCGAGTCAAAACTTCCCGAACCATCCAGCTTCAATGGACAGTTTGGTGCAATGAACGCCCCTCCACTAGATACGAATGGAACCCACCAAGTTACTTCTTCCTCATTTGTGGGGATATTGAGTAAGGCGCTACCATTCTCACTGGGTTGAGAGAATTCAATCATTGGAACTGGAAGTGGATTTGCAATTCTAATTTGATAGGATTTGGTAGCAGATTCTGCTCCAAGTTCATCGACAACCGTCAAGGAAACCGTATACAATCCAGGTTCAGTAAATGTATAGTAAATCGATGATGAATTGACAATTTCTTCTTCTAAATTTGAAATCTCCCATCGTGTCTCTAGCAGAGAGGTATCTCCATCGGGATCGAAGGATAAGCTCTCGAAGAAGTATTCAGTTTCAACTGTCCCATCAGAAGGTCGATCGAATACTGCAACTGGCCTCTGATTCAATACACGAACCATTATGGTGGTCGCGGATGTATTTCCATCGTCATCTGTAACTTCAAGAGTTACCGTTTTCATACCAGGCGTATTCCATCCAACAGTTGGATTTTGGTCAACAGAAATAGTCTGGGAGAAGTCAGAAGTGGGTGTTATACCTCCTGTGGAGAAATTAACTCCTGAATCAAAATCCCACCGGTATCCTACTATTATCCCATCATCATCTGTAAAAATATCTGGCATTTGGAGAGGAGTAAGGGTATATGTTTGTAACTCCTCATCGAAAATTTGTCGAGGTATACGATTCAAGATTCTGACATATATCTGCTCTTCCACCACAAATGTCCCGTCATTGATAATCAAAGTCAAAGTATACACTGTCCCTTCAGCGCTACCATCGACATAAGCATGGCTGGCTTCAAC
>CETU01159384.1_pt1 | contig 15471 bp, 14 predicted proteins | sample 356531 | NCBI WGS metagenome assembly CETU01 (sample SAMEA2623488, study PRJEB7988) | marine metagenome | isolation source: saline water (ENVO:00002010), including
AATGAGACTGTGTGTTACTTGGTATGCTTCCCATGCATACCATCCAAAATCAGCCGTTACCGTCTCGTCGGTAATCTCTGGCCGCTCACCTAAAAAGAAGGAATTCGGAATGAAGACAAGCAGGTCTGGAAGAACCCCCATCAGTCCTGCGACCCAGAATTTGGTTCGTCCACTTGTGGCGCCAGATCCCATCAGCCAGTGTGATGCGACATCCATACGACGAGCAGGTAGTTCCCAACAATAAAGTGTAGCACGATTTTACCCTCTTTGAGCAAGTGATTGCCATGGATTCGGCCGAGAAACCATGGGGATAATGTTCAAGTCCATCGGGGTGTTGGTCGTGAAGTGAGTCAGATGTCAGACGTTCACAATGTCATCATTATCGGTTCTGGTCCTGCAGGATACACTGCTGGTTTGTACACAGCTCGAGCTATGCTCGAGCCGCTTATGTTCGCTGGATACATGTCCGGTGGCCAATTGATGCTCACCAGTGATATCGAAAATTTCCCAGGCTATCCGGAAGGTATCGGTGGCCCAGAAATGATGATGCAACTTCGTGAGCAAGCAGAACGATTCGGTTTGAGCGTTCAAGACAAGAATGTCGAGTCGGTCGACACCTCCTCTCGACCGTTCAAGGTCACCGTTGAAGGTGAAGATTTCTTCGCTCATTCGTTGATTGTCTCCACAGGCGCGGAATCCATTTGGCTTGATGCACCAGGTGAAGCGGAGCAAAAAGGACGAGGCATTTCCACATGTGCAACATGTGATGGCGCCTTCTTCCGAGAAGAGGAAGTTCTTGTCATCGGAGGTGGCGATTCTGCATGTGAGGAAGCAACCTTCCTGACTCGATTCGCATCCAAAGTGACGCTCATCCACCGACGTGATGTGTTCCGAGCTTCCACCATTATGTACGAGCGTGCTGCAAACCATCCAAAGATTGAGATCAAAACCTTCCGCCAAGTCAAACAATGGCTAAGCGATGAAAAAGGACTCACCGGTGCCGTTCTTGAAGACCCGAGAGATGGGTCGACCGAAGAAATCGCTGCAACGGGTGCGTTCATTGCTATTGGTCACAAACCGATCACGAATTTCCTTGGTGGACAAGTTGAAACCGATGAAAATGGCTACATCATCCACAAGAACCACACCATGACTTCCGTCGATGGTGTCTTTGCAGCAGGTGATGTTGTTGACACCCGTTACAAGCAAGCCATTACCGCAGCAGGGATGGGTTGCCAAGCCGCTATGGATGCAGAAAAGTGGCTCGAAGAGAACGTTCATTGAGCAACGATGTCTATTTGATGAAGCATCAACACGCCTCAACATGGTCGATATGGAGCGGCATGCCCGTCATCTTGTCCTTCCACAGGTTGGAATCGAGGGACAAGAGAAGTTAGCGAAGGCCAAGGTCTTCGTTGTAGGCGCAGGCGGTCTTGGCAGTCCCGTGCTGCTCTATCTCGCAGCAGCAGGCATTGGTACCATTGGAATCATTGATGACGATCGTGTCGACATTTCGAATCTCCAACGACAGGTCCTTCACCGTACCGAAGACATTGGTCGATTGAAGGTTGAATCTGCCAAACAACAACTCCTTGCACTTGATCCAAATCTCAGCATTGTTGAGCACAATGAACGGCTCAACCCAGAAAATGCACTTGCCTTGTTTTCCGGATGGGACATTGTCGTAGATGGGACTGATAACATACCCACACGATACCTCATTGATGATGCCTGTCATCTTCTTTCCATCCCTTGGGTATATGGATCAATTCATCGTTTTGAGGGTCAGATTTCATTCTTCTCAACCAAACACGACCGGCGTTATCGCGATTTGTTCCCAGAGGCTCCACCAGCATCAGCCTTGCAAAACTGTGCGGAAGCGGGCGTATTCGGAGTCCTTCCAGGTGTCGTCGGTAGCATACAAGCCACAGAGGTCATCAAATACATCGTTGGTATGGAATCTAGTCTTGTAGGCAGACTGCTTCTCTATGACGCCGAATCGATGAACATGCAATCACTTCGATTTGAGGCTCTTGATTCGAAACCGAACATCACTGATTTGTCCCATGCTAAGCGATTGTTTGATGATCCAACCTACTGCACACCGCGACCTCAGCAAGTTCAAGAAGACGAATCGTCAGGCCAAATTATGATGCAATCAATCAGCGTTCCTGACTTAAAATCGAAACAACGAGATGGCTGGAATCCGTTTATCATCGACGTTCGGAGTGATGAAGAACTCGAACAAGCACGCCTTTCAACGTTTGACTTGCATGTTGTTCATGAGGTTGCAGATTCTGCCGCAAACGACCTTCCGGATGACCGTGATGTTGTCGTTCTCTGCCGAAGCGGTATGCGTTCACAACTCGCAATTATGTTGTTGAATCAATCCGGTATTGATGCGAGTCGAATGTACAACCTCACCGGGGGCATCATGGCATGGAGCCAATTCGCTCCAGAAGACATTGTTCGCAACTGATTTGAGGGTGAGGTTCAAAGGGCCGAAGCCCTCGTTTCCTCTTGGTCATCATGGGGAAGGTCATCGTTGCTGACGAGAACCAAGGCCGCCGCACCCTTCTCGCAACAACCCTTGAACGCGAGGGATTTGAAGTAACTCGTGCAGGGACACTTCGTCAAGCAGAGGGGACTGCTCTCGCCGTAATGCCCGAAGTCGTCTTGATTGACGGAGAGTGGAAATCAGGCGATGCAATCGATGCCGCTCAACGCTTGATGGGGGACCCTGAGTTTGCTTTCAAGTGTCGAATCGTCCTTTTGTCCAGAACAACAACCCCCGATTTCATGTTGGTCGCAGCAAAAGCGGGAATCCATGAGGTGATTGGAAAACCAGTTGACATGAAAGTCCTGATTGGCCAGCTGTGGAAACACAGTCGCAAACAATTCGTCCCACCGCCTGCAGATGTGACGCTCGAATCAGGAGGGGGTTCTTTTGATGTTGCAGTTATGGCAGGCGGAGGCGGCTGGGCACTTCCCATGCTCAAGGGCCTTGTTGGGCCAGATCGAATCAATGAATCCTTCATCAATGAAATCCTTGTACAGATGGGTGAAGAAGGTATGGAAGTTGATCTCGATTTAGAGGCAACTGACCTTTCAAATCTGTTGCGCATTGCTCTTAATCGACTGGTCGAGGACGGAAGCGAAGTTAGTGATGCTCGTGGGCCGTCCTTTGAAGACTTGAAGAAAAAGAAATCACTCGGCGACCTCACTGAGCAATCGGCACCGGTCTCAATGGGCGGAATGGAGTCAATTCTCGAACAGCATGCAGCGAACATTGCGGATGAAATCGAATCCAAAATGGACGATATTCTCGACGAAGTACCAGATCAGGTCGCTCTCCTTCCCGATGAGGATTTGGAAAAGATTGACCCTCAAGTCCTTCGTATGACTCGATTAACAACCGAAATGGTTCACGAATTGATGTGGGATCTAGGACGCCCAGGAGCAGTTGCCGATATCACACTCATGACCCGGATAGAAGATGCTACCGAGATGCTGGGAGATGTTCTTTCATCATTACCAGAATCGGAAGAGGAGTGAACTGCGTGAAGAAACTCCCTCGCCCTTCTGAGTTGCATCTAATCGACGGGCGAAGAAATCTTCAGCAAATGAGGAATCAAAAAGTCAGCGTCTACCAATGGAGAGCTTTGTTTGGTTTGCTCGCCTTGATTATTTGTGGGGTTGCAGGATATCTCTTGTTCCAAGATGCTGGTAACATCATCGTTTGGTTCGAGAGTTTTGGCATATGGTCTCCTGTTTTGTTTACAATCGCCCTCTCTGTTGCCATCGTTCTTTTGCTTCCAACGCCCTTTGTCAAAATTGGGGCGGGAGCAATTTTCCCACTTTGGATTGCCGTCTTGGTCAATTTTGTTGCGTCTATGATTGGTGGTTTCATTGCTTTCGTTTTAGGGAGATGGTTGTTCAGAAATACGATTCACGAAGCCATTCAAAACGATCAGCGACTGATGAGTATCGAATCGGCTTTGGAGCAAGATGGAATGAGGATTTCTGTTCTTGTTCGCCTTTCTCCAATCATACCTGATGAATGGCTGAATTACATCATGTCTGCCACGCCCGTATCCTTGGGCGTGTTTTTGGTGTCAAATCTTTCGAGTCTGATTTATTGTCTCATCTATGCATATTATGGACATGCTTTGGGGTCAATCGCTTTGAGTCGTTCAGGAATGACTGACTTTACACAATCAAGCGGAGGTCTACTATTGCTTCTGATGGGAATTGCTGCAACCGTTGCAGTGACCATTCTTGTCACTCGTACATCAATACGTATCCTCGAGGAAGCAATTGGTGAAGCAGAGTAAGGAATTTCCTATTGTTCTGAATCCATAGGCTTGAAACAAGGGGTTCCTTCGCAAGCATGGGGGCGGGTTATGACTCAGGCTGCACAACCAGTGATTCACGGGGCTGAATGGACTCCAAGTGAAGCACTAACGTTTACTCAACCGCTCCTGTACGATGCAGCACGTGCCGAGGTAATGCGCTTTTTCGCCGAACGTCATGAAGGACATGTATTCCTTGCTGCGAACATCTGGGATCACCTCCACGTTGACGGTCAACATTCCTTTGATGGTGAAGCATGGCATGCCTTCAGTGAACGATTTGTGAGTGCTTTCAAGCGAGGTTTTGAAGCTCAAAACGACCACAAAATATCGACAATCCTCGATCAAGAGGTCATGCCTCGTCGCAGCATTATCGAGCACATGGAGCGTCGTATCTCACATCTCATTGTAGATCTACGTCTTTGTCTTCGTCGCCTTGCCTACTACATGGCGACGACCATGGAAAATCGACTGGAATGGCAACGCCTTATGACACGCACACGAGCAATGGATGCGCATCTCAAGGAAGTGTTCTTTTCGGGAATGGAAACACCGGACGGCTCACGATTTGGTGGGAAGGGTTTTCGATCGACATGGCAAGAAGGTGTTGTTGCTGTGGCGACTGCGCTCAAGCGTGCCGAAAAGCCAAACAAAGCCCATGCACCTGGAAACGGATACGAAGGCGATTTGGTTGCACCAATGATTCGCGATGTGGGATTAGCACTCGCAATGGGAGATACAGTGGTGGATGTTATGGCTGCTCAGATGGGCAAAGCTGGCTCAAATCAAAACGGAGGGCATGAAGGTGCCGGAGGACGTGATCTTCACATCGGTGCTTGGCACGTTGGCGTTCTTCCACCAACTGCTCCACTACCGATTGCGAGTGCAACAATGACTGGCCTTGCCTTTGCGGCTTGGAAACAATCGCTGAACAGGTTTCACGTCGCCTGCATTGGTGAAGGAGCCTCTTCGTCTGGCGAATACTGGGAAGCAATCAATCTCGCAGGAGCGCGAGGTTTACCAATATGCTACGTTCTTCAAAACAATCAGATCGCACTTGATACTCCACCTGCTCATCAGTCTGGCGTTGAATTGTGGGCTGACAAAGCCATTGCAATGGGATTCCCTGCATGGACCATTGACGGCTCGGATCCCGCTGCATGGCATGCGAGTGTTGCAACAGCTCGAGAGTTTAGCCTCGAGGGCGGTGGCCCGACGATGATCCATGTTGAAACCATGCGCGGGTGTGGGCATGCTCACCACCATGACGACCTCTATCTAGGGTCCGAGACAGGAACCCCTCCTGGCTATGTCGACCGAGAACTCCTCGAATATTGGGCCGAAAAGGATCCCCTTCCATCCCACCGAGAATTGATGTTAACCCTTGGTGTTTCCGAAGAAGAGATTGCTGCGATGGAATCTGAAGAACAGAAGCACGTCGATGAGGCTCGTCAAACGGTTGAAGCCATGGATTGGCCCGAACCGTCGACCGTTACCAAAGGTGTAACCTCGCTTCAAGACGCAAGAACCCATTCCGATCATCTTGAAGCAATTGCCTCGAGTAACATTGTTTCATCGACTGCTCCAATCAAACCGCTCAATTACGTTGAATCCGGCGGATGGACCTATGCAAGGGCGATTCAACAAGCAATGGTTGACATTGCAAACATGCACGGGGATGATTGTGTCTTCATCGGTGAAGATATGGAAGTCGCAGGTGCGTTTGGCATGAACATGGCATTGAAGAATGCCGGTCATCAGGAAAAATTAGTGGATATGCCACTTTGTGAAGCGATTATTGTGCACACAGGGGTTGGCACGGCGCTCTCCGGTATGCGGCCAATGGTTGAGATTCAATTCGGTGGATTTGCAGCGCTTGGCTTCAATGCATTGGTCAACAACGCAGCAATGCTGAGATGGCGATGGGGAGCAGACTGTCCAATGACAATACGGGTCCCTCTTGGTGCTCAAACACGCTCAGGCCCGTTCCATGCAAACATGATTGAATCGTGGTTTGCGAACGACCCGGGGTTGGTTGTTCTTGCTCCCGGTACACCACAAGACGCATACGATCTTCTCATCGAAGCAGCGCATCTTGATGACCCAGTCCTCTTCCTTGAACACATTGGACTCTATGGATTGCGAGGCGGGAAGACCGGATGGGGGCAAAACATCAACCAAAAAGTTGACACAAAATCAGTTCATTCATCGGTCGAGAAAGGTGAGCGTCATTCGATTGGGAAAGCCTCAATCATCCGTGAAGGCGATGATGTGACGCTTGTCACGTGGGGTGCAATGGTACACATCGCCGCTGAAGCCGCAGAGGAATTGTCCAAGCACGGAATCGATGTCGAAATCATTGACTTGCGAACACTTCTTCCATTCGATGCAGAATCTTGCATCGCTTCTGTTCAAAAAACCGGTCGACTTGTGGTTTTACAAGAGGGCCAATGGCATGGTGGATTGGGTCATACAATTCAATCCCGAATCCTCGAATCAACGTTTTACCAACTCGAAGCTCAGCCCGTTGTCGTTGGTGCCATTGATACACCTGTGCCGTTTTCTCCGCCGTTGGAGAATTACACCATTCCGTCGGTTGACCATGTTACGCAGGTTGTTCAGAAGTTGATGCAATAAGTCGCTCAACAACGACGGCAAGCATGGCGCCAAAAATTGTGCACACGAAGTAAATCGGAATCAATGCGATATCGCCAGAAACAAGGTTTGGTCCAAAGGTTCTCGCAGGATTCATACTTGCTCCGGTGTACCTTCCAAATCCGAACGCAAGAACTGCAACGCTTGATCCAACAACGAGAGCGATAGGAATCCATTTCTCTGTCTGACGAATAATCATTAGGATTGAGGCCATGAGAAGGAATGTAATAACAATCTCAATTCCGATAAGATTCAGCCATGTTGTGTTTCGGATGGTGGGGCCTGCTCCGTTGAGTAGAACTCCTGCGCAAAGGGCTCCGAGGAGTTGCCCAAGAACATGAGCGACTGTATCCTTTGAAGAGAGGTCTCCTCTATACCAGAATGCAATCGAGACTGCAGGATTGATGTGTGCTCCAGTCCAGCGTCCGATGGTAACAATGACCAATGCAACGCCTATTCCAAAGGCGAGCGAAATCTCCAGATTTGTTCGTTCCATTGCGACACTACCGCAGCCGAACATCACCATGGTGAATGTGCCAATAGCCTCGATGCCGCCTCGCTTCCACACGATTTCGACGAAATCAAGAAAGAACATCATCTTAACTCTATAGTGGTGCAGAAGCATCAAAACCCCTAACGCATGGGAATATTATGGAGCAGAAGGATGAGTTGATGGGAATCCCCCAACTCATTCACTTTAACGCGATGCTCATTACGGGAGCCTTGTTCCTCGCCATTGTCCTGATGAAGTACCTCGGGCAGTCAAATTCAATGTTCGTCGTGAGCTTCATTCTCCTTCTATCCTTGGGATTGCTCATCACCAGTGCTGACTTCTTTATTGAAGGCGCAAAAGGTCTTGCACGGCGAGCAGGCATCGCAGAAATCGTCATTGGGTTGACGATTGTTTCGATAGGGACATCACTCCCAGAGATTCTCGTATCAGGTAGTGCTGCATACGAAGCGAGTCAAGGCAAAACCGGAGCAGCTGATTTTGCAATTGGTAGCATCCTCGGTTCCATTCTGGTACAGATTACACTCATTCTAGGAATTGTTGTAGCGACGCGTTCTGTCAAGGTTCGACCTTCATGGTTAAATCGTGATGGTGTCATTATGCTTCTCGCAGTAATGCTTCTCTTGTTCTTTGTGTGGACCAACAATTCGCTTGAGCGATGGGAGGGGGCTATTCTTGCCTCGCTTTATGTGACCTACATCGTTTGGCTTCTGCTCAAGCGTGAAGCAATTCGTCAAGAGGAGGTCAAGGATGCTGGCGAATATGAGATACGAGGCTCGAATTGGAGTACGACAGCCTATCTTATCATGATCTTTGTTGGTCTTGGATTTGCTGTTTACGCGGCCAACATTCTTGTCGAACAGGCCTACGACCTAGCGCTTCGTCTGGAGGTCCCACATTCTGTTATCGGGACCACGGTCTCTGGAATCGGGACCTCATTGCCTGAACTTACCATCGCCCTCATGGCTGCAAAACGCAGCAAAGGTGTCGCGATTGGTACTTTGATCGGTTCAAACATCACAGACCCACTTCTCTCTGTTGGTATTGCTTCGATGATTCATCCTTTGTCGATATCGAGTTCAGACAATGGCTTGACAATGGAACTTATCGCCCCTGCAACCGTTTTGGGTGTTCTTCTCGCTCTCTTTTTCATGCGCCGAACGTATCGGTTTGAACGCTGGGAAGGTGTTTGTTTGGTCTTATTCTACGCTGTTTTCCTTGTCGTTTTGCAACTCAATCGATGAATTGATTGTAAATCAAGACTTATGGCCGACCTCCATCTGGGCGTATCATGGTCGACTTCCAGTTGGACGAGATGCAAGAGATGTTGCGTGAACTTGCCCGTGAATTTGCTCTGGATGAAATTCGTCCGCACGCAGAGCATTGGGATGAGGAATCCATTTACCCAAAGGAAACGATACAACTCGCTCACGAGATGGGACTGCTCAATCTCCACATTCCTGAACAGTATGGCGGGCCAGGACTAGGATGCATGGAAGAGGCCCTCGTCAATGAGGAGCTGGCATGGGGCGACCCTGGATTTGCAACAGCAGCTTACGCAACAGCTCTTGCCTGCGCTCCAATCATCACAGGCGCAACGGAAGAACAGAAGAACATCTGGCTGCGAAAAGTAGCAGAAGAAGGGGCGCTCGCCTCCTATGCAGTGACCGAGCCAGGTGCAGGATCAGATGTTGCGGCGATTCAAACAACTGCAGTTCGTGATGGTGATGATTACGTCATCAATGGTTCGAAGATGTGGATTACAGGCGCAGGTTATGCTGATTTCTTCTTCGTTCTCGCAAAGACGGACCCAGATGCAGGTTATCGAGGGATGTCTGGGTTCATCGTTGAATCCAATGCTGAGGGACTTTCACTTGGAAAGAAGGAAACCAACATGGGGCAACGATGCAGTGACACACGAAGCATCACCTTCAACAATGTGCGAGTTCCTGCAAACCACCTTATCGGAGAGAGCGAATCTGGTGGCTGGATGAATGCCATGAATGCATTTGATTTGAGCCGTCCAAACATTGCAGCACATGCGACCGGTCTCTCACGTGCAGCCTACGAACATGCACTGCAATACAGCAATGAACGCCTATCATTTGGCAAGCCCTTGCACAAGCACCAAGCCATACAATTCATGCTTGCAGATATGAAAACCAGTATCGAAGCCAGTCGCATGTTGACGTGGAAGTCGGCTGCTGAGGCTGATGCAGGTGTAAAGAACACCGAGTCCGCTGCCCACGCAAAGCGATTCGCATCGGATGCAGCCATGCAAATAGCAACCGATGCAGTCCAGGTATACGGCGGATACGGTTACTCCGAGGAGTATCCAGTGGCTCGACTTATGCGGGCTGCAAAAGTCATGCAAATTTACGAAGGAAGCAGTCAAGTCCAGCGGATGATCATCGGTCGAGAAATCACCAAAAACCTATGATTCACTTTTCGAACGTTCGAACTGTTGCATGATGAATTCACCAAGATCTTGCGACCAACTTCGCTGACCCAAATCTGGCACTTCTGCATCCTCTGCGTCATCAGCAAACCAGTCCTCCATGGGATGCTCGATTTCCTCAAATTCTTCGATTTCATCATCCTCATACAGATCATAATCCTCATCAAACTCTTCGTGGTTTTCAATCATATCTTGCGTTACAATCATATCGTCTTGGAATGTGTAAATGTGAAGAAGGTCATCCCTCGGACAAACAATAAATTGAGCAACAAGTGGTATATCCATCGCCAATTTGACATCGTTGTGAAGGCTAAGCACTAACGAAGCAAGACGGTCACCAATTGGCAGATGCCGCTTTTTCTCATGGGTGTTCAAGCACAAGTTCACCGTGTAGGACCGACCGGCTTCTGAGTTGAAATCGTTTTTCCAAGCAGCCCCTGTTACGCTTGTTTCCCAGCCAACTTTGCTGAACAGTCCAATTGGGCGTGTTGCAGTCACCTCATAATGTCGTCCTGAGCGGCCGCGAATTCGTACCGTTATTTTGTAAATTGTACTTGTTTTTAGTAGCTCAAGGCCATCCATCTGACAGACGTCTTGGAGAAATTTAATCGATTTTTCATGAGGCGAATCAATCATGTTGGTTGACATGACCAAAAAAAAATCCCACGGTTTATGAACCGAAATTCTCAACATCGTTCCATTCCTCGTGGACCCATGGGAGGGGTTGATGTGATACTCCTCGCTGCCGGGCGTTCTTCTCGGCTTGGTCAACCAAAAGCCCTCGTCGATGTCAATGGCCAACCATTGATTCAACGCCTCGTGAGCAGATTGCATCAACTGAACGATGTGGAAGTGACGATTGTAACCAACACAGATCTTCTTGCAGATCTCATGCTTCTTTGTCCATCAACGCATGTCGTACTAAACCCTGATCCTGAGAAAGGACGAACAGGATCCGTTCAGTGCGGGCTCTCAAGTATTTTAGAGCGAAAAGGTCGTTTGCCTCGCAAGGTGCTTTTGGTGCCCGTCGATCGTCCAGGCTGGAGTGTTCAAATCGTCCGCCATCTCCTCCAGATGGAAACAAGCTCGTGCCCCGTATGGAACAAACGAGGAGGTCATCCATTGCTCATCGTAGGCGAGGACATCAATGCAGTCTATTTGGCGAAAGGCGACGTTCCGCTTTCTTCCTTGGTTCATCGAAAAACGATGCCTGTCGATTTCCCATGGCTTCATCTCAACATCGACACAAAAGAGGACTTGGGTGAACTCCTTACTGCTTCAAAGGAAGACTGGTTCTAGGGCAAATCGTATGTGTGGGGTCTACGAGGGTGGACTATGACGGCGAGGGTTCTAGCATGGGTGTTGGAGCAACTGCAGAACAACTCTCCTGTCGTGCTCGCATCCGTCGTTGGAACCAAAGGTAGCGTACCTGGTAAAACAGGAGCAAGATTGGCTATGAATCGTCATCAGGATTGGGTTGGGACGGTGGGTGGAGCCGGTTTAGAACACCGAATTTTGAACCGATGCAAGGAACTGATTCAAGATCGAAAAGCTACATCTGAAGTCCACACTTTTGGACTCAACAAAGGGGCGAAGGGCTATGAAGTACAACCGCTCGACTCGCTTTGTGGTGGACAGGTCACCATTTCACTGGAGTTGATGTTGCCGATGCCACATGTTTTGTTGATGGGAGGAGGTCATTGTTCAGAGGCCATTTCCGTCCTCTTGCCGAAAAAGGGTTGGAATTATTCCGTCCAAGACACGCGAGAGGCATTTACAACCGCTGAGCTTTATCCGCATGCAGTTGAACGACACCATTCAACGGTTGATTCCTTCTTTGAAAATGAAACAACACAAACACTGACACGCTTTTCGGATGTTCTTTTGCTTGGTCATGATTATTCAGAAGACCTCGAGCGTCTCAAACATCTGCTAAAAATCGCTGAATCCGAGGATCTTGTTTTGGACGGGAAATCCTTCCCACGTATTGGAGCCATTGGAAGTCGTTCAAAGTGGAAGTCGTTCACAGAATCCTGTATCCAGAGCGGCATCCAAAACGCAACGCTTGAAAGCGTGCGCTGTCCAATCGGACTGAACATTGGTGCGGAATCTCCAGAGGAAATTGCGATTGCAGTGATTGCTGAGATTTTGTCCATGCACAAGGATGTTGACGTTCATGCTCCGAATTGGCGAGACCAATGAGGCTGTCCTATGCGTTCGATGGGCGATTCATGGGAAATGCGAAACGGTTTGGTCATCCCAAATCGGAGTGTTCTCGCTGCCATGACGAACAAACAAAGTCACGACGATGGAACGCTTTCTGAAGATGAAATCAATTTCCTCCATCGACGTTCAGTGGGCGGGTTTGGAATCATTACAACCGCTGCATCCCATGTTCAGGAATCCGGTCAAGGCTGGGACGGAGAATTTGGTGTTTGGAGCGATCATCATCTTCCCGGACTTACGACGTTAGCAACAAAACTGAGGGAAGGAGAGTCGCGTTCTTTTGTACAGCTTTTTCACGGAGGCATGCGAGCCCCATCAGCAATAACTGGAAAGCAACCTTGCTCTGCGAGTGAGAATTTTATCTCTCAGAGGGAAGGTGTTTCGAGGGCCCTGACAACGAAAGAGGTTGAGGAATCAGTCCTTGCATTCATTGAAGCGGCCAAACGTTGTGAGACCGCAGGATTTGATGGAATCGAATTGCATGGAGCACATGGCTACCTTATTGCACAATTTCTGGGGAGCAATACCAATCGGCGCAACGATCGATACGGAGGCGATGTACACGCCCGTTGTAACTTTTTAATCGAGATCATCAGAGGAATCAGGAAGGTCGTTGCCTCTGAATTTGCAATCATGGTTCGTTTATCTCCTGTTTCAGATGATATCGGAATTACACTCGACGATACAAAGAAGGTGGTTGATTTCCTCATCAAGGAAGAAATCGATGCAATCCATATCTCGTGTTGGGATGTGTTCGAAGTGCAACCAAACGACAACAGCATCACCAAAGAACTATGCTCAATGTTTTCAAATTCCATACCGATTGTTTCCACAGGTTCGGTTTGGACGGCAAAAGATGCACAGTTCGTTCTCAATGAGGGAGCACAGGCGGTTGGAGTTGCACGAGTAGCACTACCACATCCTGATTGGGCAAAGCAGGTTCTTGATCCCGAGTACAAGCCATCCCAGCCTCCGTTTACTCCCGAAGAATTGCTCCGAGCCAATCTAAGCCCAACCTTTGTTGAGTACATGCGCCGTTGGAGAGGATTCGTTACGGACGGTCGATGAAGACGTGCTCTCTGAAATACGCCAATTCATGAACCGATTCACGGATGTCATCAAGCGCTAAGTGTGCTGCTTTTTTGCTGAATCTTGGAACATCTGGATACCAACGACGAACCAGTTCCTTAATCGTCGTTACATCAACCATACGATAGTGAAGATATTTTGCAACTTCTGGCATTTCCTTCACCAGAAACTGACGATCGTTCCAGACCGAATTTCCACACAGAGGCGCCGTTCGTCTAGGAACGTATTGTTTGATGAATTCAAGTGTCTGTCGCTCAGCTTCCTCTAGACTGACGGAATCGTGTCGAACCCGTTCGATCAATCCACTTCCAAAGTGGTGTCGAGTATTCCATTCATCCATCCCTTCAATGAGTTCTTCTGATACCGATATTGCGAGGTTTGGTCCTTCAGCAATGATGTTGAGTTCAGAATCTGTGATGATTGTTGCGATCTCAATGATGCTTTCTCGTTCAAGGTCTAAACCGGTCATTTCGAGATCTATCCATACCATTCGTTTGTTCTGGTCGTCCATGTTATGTCGAGTCGAAATCGGTTCTTGAACTCGGCGTAGGCTTCTTGATGGAGATGGTGCAGGGCCATCCATGGTCGATGCAGTGGATGTTGGTACGGCAGTTGCGAGGGAGGCAATCGACATCTGGCTCTTCAAGCTTAAATTCCGAACTTGGCTGATTGTTGTGCTCCTCCTTGCAGTTGGTGGCTGGTATTTTGCATCATCTGCATGGGATTTTTCAGACGAAAATTCAAGTTCATCCATCGAAACAAGTACCGATACAGGTTGGAGAACGTACTCGGTTGTGGCGCCTGTTGATACCGGTATCAATGTCTATCACGACCACTTCCGTACGGACGAGGTCTATCCAGATTGGCTTCTTGACTCTCTAGGTGTTACCAAAACTTGCGACACTACCTTTGAAGGCTCGTGGGAAGAACGCTATCAAGCGGACAAAGAATCGTGCTGGGATACAATAACAACCTCTGACATCGTCTATTTCCACGGAACAAAAATCATCGGAACATCACCGGATGGGGGGACCGATATTCACATTCTCGATGACCCTTCAGATGGTCACGGAACAGCGGTTACGGGGGCTGTACTCGATGCAAACCCAGACGCTGTGATTTTCTTCGTAGAAGGATTCAGTACTGAAGCCGTCCTTGCTGCATCGAATCAGCCTCTTGTTGACATTATTTCTACTTCGTTCGGTGCCATAGGCTCGCTTCCTGTACCAGGCATTGAGACTGGGACGTACGAAGCCGTTGTTGGAAACAACAAGATTCACACAGGTGCTGCAGACAACACGCCCTCTCCTGCTGTCCAAGATGCTACTGCAGGTCCGCCTTGGTCCATTGGTATCGCTGGGTATGCTGAGGAAGGGGATGACCAAAAAGAGACGATGAGTGGTTCCTATCCAGACATTGCAGCCGATTGGACCCAGGTCTTGCCAAATCACGATGATACGGATGGATACCACGAGACGTCAGGAACGTCTTTCGCAACCCCGCGAACTGCAGGAATCTTGTCCTTCATTCTCCAAGAGTTGAGAGAGGAATTCAATGACGGTGGTTCTGGAGCATCCCCAGAACGAGGTGGTTACCTCGTGGCTGGAAATACCTCCGAAGGCGAGACATTTACCCTCCGAAATTCAGAGGTACGCAATGCACTGAATTTGTCTGCATGGTATCCCTCCTTCACCACATGGGATCCGCTCTCAGGAACAACTCCTGTCTCTCCAGTCGCTCCATGCACACAGGTTGGTTGGGGCGTAGTCAACATGTCCAACATTGAACCAATGCTTATGCACCTGAATGGAAGCCAACCGATGACTGATCGTTCAGGAGATGTTGTTCTCTGCATGAGCATCAACCAAGAAGCGCGTGAGGCATACTGGGGCGTTTACCCATCAGCGCCCAGTCAGGGCGTGGTCATTGATCGCATTGCCCTCTTTGTGGAAGAGGAATCATAGTGGCTCAAAGTCGAGGACGATTTGCCCAAGCATGTTGACTCGAACCACAGGCTTGAATCCCTCATGAGGCGTCATTTCGATGGTACGAGCAATGGTCTCAATCGATTCCTTTGGTAAACGGACATCAAAGCCTTCCGAGGTTTTGATGTAACCGATGTTGCTCTGTTTATCCTCGATTTCTGAGGCCATTTCAACCAACGCATCCACTTCATCCAA
>CETU01041198.1_pt1 | contig 15403 bp, 11 predicted proteins | sample 356531 | NCBI WGS metagenome assembly CETU01 (sample SAMEA2623488, study PRJEB7988) | marine metagenome | isolation source: saline water (ENVO:00002010), including
GCCATGGACAATAATTGCTACTGAAGATGCATTGATGATTGGTTTGGGTAGGCCAAAGATGGGGGCAGCAACAATTTCACAAAACGGTGAAGTGACACATATTGAACTTGACTCAGAGTCGCCAGTTACTACAGGAATAAATTCTGTAAATGGCGTATTATTTGGCCATGCCAATGGTGATTTAACCACTACAACCGGCAAGATATTTTCAGGAAACAATCAATCTTTGAATGCAATTTGTGTTAGCGATAGAGGTGCGATAACTCTTGGTTGTAATAATTATATAACTCACCTAAATCCAGTATTTGAGCAAGTTTGGCAGGTTCAGCCAGAATCAATAACAGCCTTTTCAAATGGTATTGTAGTAGAGGGCTGCGCAACAGTATGGGTGGGCTGCCAGGATAATCTCAATGGATTGCTGAAGGTTTTATCACAAGATGATGGTAGTGAGATATCTTCGATGAATTGCGGGAAAATAAATTCAATAGTGTCAAATGGAAAACGAATAGTTGTAGGAGATGATAAAGGAGAATTGTTCGTTTGGGAAGATGATTTGTTTAACCGACGACTAAATTCAACCAATGAAGAGGAAGACGAGAGTCGACGCTCTATGCGAGATCGGCTTAAGGCTCTACGTAAGCGTTAGTTGCCACTTGTTGTTCCAAGCCAATAATCTGCAAAATCTTCAACATCCAATCTAATTTTTCCATTTTTCTTTCTGGGTTTGTTTGACCAGACCATTTCCCAATCTCTGTTGTAGAAAATCCTAATAGTGTAATTTTATTGATTGGAACTCCTAAATTGATCGCCAAACAAACCGCCCTATCGCCGTCGGTAAAGCCACCAAAATTGTGCACCCCATCAATTGATTCAGTTACTTGATGAGTTAAAATTAGATTAGGTGGAGATTCTAAGCAACTCCACCTGTCCAAGGACTTGCGCCATCTTTTTGTGTTATCACCATGAGCATGAGCAACAAAAGTTACACCTTCTTTAGCAACTTTGTCAAGGTGAGGGTTGCCATCAAAATCAGTAACGACACAAGCAAGATTTACCATCCCAACAACACCGCCAACAGAACCATCGGCGGCAATAACAATACTATTTTCAAAATCGAAATTAGCAAAATCATTCTCTTTAACCGATGCACCAACAATGACTACCTTTGATGCTGCAAGCAATTTTTCTTTCAAAGCAGCTAAATTTGCTTGGCGGTTTTTTGGTGACCAGTTTGTGATGTTAAATGGGGCTGAAGAATTGAATGCTTGACTTATGGAAGTCGCACTTAGAAAATCATCTTGATAATCCCAACCAAAATAGTCTCTAACTTTATTTTGGATTTCCACCAACTCAGCAAAGATGTTATCGGCCACATCTGACCCAAACCAATCTCACAAATGAAATATTATCATCGTGAAATTGATATGACTCTTAGATTGTGGAAGACTCATGCCGACTCCAAAAGTCGCCCCTCCTATAGATAACGAGGTGACTTTAGCAAGATATCCATTCCTGCCTCAAGCAACCGAATGGATTCAGGGCTTGGCTATGGCGCATGACATAGATTTGGATGAATTACTTGACGGAGAGTGGATGGAGAAGGCTCGTTCAAGAGCAAGAATCCGTTTAATCGATTCTATTGAATCAAAGGATGGAGTTGCCGTGGTCGGCGGCGATATCTTTACTGAAGAGGGCCGCATTGTCGAAGCATTTTCTTTTTATTATGCACGGTTAGTCGTATTTGCATCAGAAGATGAACGCTTAATTTCACGTTGGGCACAAGCTGAAGCGACACGAGCAGAACAGGTATTGACTAGAGATAGTGATAATTTAGAAATTATAGCAAAAACTTTCATTTCAGATATTGAGAAAGATATTGATCTATCTCAACCAACCCAGCCAGTTAGTACGGCGAATGCTCGAAAATTACGTCATAGTCAAGATGGTAATTTATGGAAGATTGGGATGCCGGATTTTATCGAAATTTGCCCCAAAATAACCGGAGCAAGATGGCGATTGGCCAATTCACAAATCAATAAGGGCAAGATTACTTTGTATAATGAGCAACAGTATTCATCATCAGCGAAGTTAGCAAGATTACTTCGAGAACGCATCAAGCAACACATCGAGCAAGAAGCATTACAAAAAATGCAGAATATCGATATGGATTTAGCGTTAAGATTGGCAGAACCAGTTGGAATGGTTAGAAATTTATTGGCTAGTAAAGCAAGCGAAGCCATAACATTAGTCGGTGCAGAAGAATCAGATTGGCCGCCATGCATGAGAAAAATTATTGCTGATTTGGCTAATGGAGTAAATGTAAACCATTTTGGTAGAGTATTTTTAGCATCGATTTCCGCAACACTAGCATTGCCAGAAGAGTCATGTATTGGATTTTTTAGAGGGGCACCAGATTTCAACGAATCCACCACTACATACCAAGTAAAACATGTCTACAGTGGAGAATATACTCCCGCATCGTGTGGAAAACTCAAAGTCAATCACAACTGTCCAGTTTTACCAGGCGATGACAGATTGTGTGATATTTCATGGATGGATCACCCATTAAAATATATTCGAGCAACCCAACGCTGGAAAGCAAAAAACCAACAGGTAGAAGCAAATATTCGCCAAGATGATGTGCCCTTGGGCAATGAAAATCAAGAGAGTAATGAATTAGAAAAATCACCTGAGAAATCATCTGATGAATGAATAATTCGCGCGAAGGATTTGAAATGTAGGACATACTAGCATATACAACCAACGGTGCTTATTATGACCAGAACTCTAGTTTTGACCGTAGACCGAGATAACGATCTCGGGATTAAAACGGCAATTAGAGGCCCTGTAGTAGGTCGCAGGCAAGTGCTTACTGCCGCGTTGAAACTTGGTATTGCAGATCCAGAAGAAAGTGATACCAATGCGATTTTAGGCGCTCTTTCTCAACACGATAATCTATCAGAATCACTTGGCGATGACGATGAAGTTGAGATTGCAATTCTTACTGGCGATGAGAAAGTTGGCATAAGGTCCGACCGTGCAATTGCAGCCCAATTAGAAGAAATTGTTACAACCTTTCAACCAGATAAAGCAATCTTGGTCACCGATGGCGCAGAAGATGAATCTGTTTTACCAATTATACAATCACAGGTAAGAATAGACCATGTCGAGAAAATAATCGTCAAACAATCAAAAGGTATCGAAGGCACGTATTATTACATTGTCAAGGCGCTTGAAGACCCTAAGTGGCGAGCAAAAATCATGATTCCATTTGGGTTGGTATTAGCAATCTTAGGATTAGGAATTATGTTGCCAGCAGAAATAGGTGGCATAGTTATTGGAGCATTACCATTGGTTACTGGGTTGTATATATTTAGTAAAGGTGCAGGAATTGAGACCACTGTTAATCGAGTAATTCAAGAAATGAGAGACAACGCTGATGCAGCCATGTTCTCGTCTTTGCTGTGGACAGCAACTGTATTTAGTGCAATATTTGCAGTTGCAGAAGGCTATCAAGAATATACTCTATTGGTTGCCGATAGCAGCACCTCAGTACTTTGGTTGGAAGTAACTCACGCAGCATTGGCATGGATTGTTATTGCATTCTTGACTTCGACTGCAGGATTCATGTTTCTTAGACTTAGAAGAGGTTCGTTCTCTGGGCGTTTAATCGTACTCAGTATTTTTGGTATGGTAGTATACTCTTTTGTTGACTCAGCTTTACAAATCTCTACCAATGTGCTAAATGGCCAATCATACGAGTTTAGTGTCGATCAAATTCTTGCTGACTTATTCTATCCAATTATATGGGTTGTAGTGCTTTGGATGGCAACTACGATAAAGAACTCATTACAAGCCAAACAGGCCCAATCTGAGAGATATTGGGGAATTTGATTAGAGAATAAATCTCGGCAAATGTTTGGCCATTGTGTTATATCCAACAACGCCAACCAATACCCCATCAGAATTTACAACCGCAATTTGATTGAGGTCATGAGTTAGCATTAATGCTCCCGCTTTTAGTAGAGGAGTATTTGTTTTTACTGTTAGAGGAGGCAGATTGATCAATTGCTTTGCAGACACACTTAACATCCATGCAACAGAACGCTCAACATTTTTCTTTGCTACGATTTTTAACATATCAACAGCATGGATTCTACCCATTGGTACACCTTCTTTATTGACCACGAACACATGGTCCCAATCGTTTTGGGTTAAATCGTCCAAAACATCAGCCATTGTATCGCTACCAAAAACCCAATTAGCATTTGTCATAGTTTCTCTACAAGTGATATTGCGAACGAGTTTAGATCGCTCTTGCGGAGATAAATTTTCTTGTTTATTGCGCGAAGATTTTTTCATTTTAGATCTACTCATCCTTGGGTCCCTCAAACCAACGCCGAACCCTGTTATTTTTCAAGTCTTGCAATATATATATCATATTTTAGCCGGCTTTTTTTGGCAAGACACGATAATCAAACAATCTAAACTATCTAAAACGGTTTAGATTTGGCAAAACCATGACGATTATTTCGCCAGACGAGTATACTTTGCTGATGAGCCTGTCCGGTAATGAGCAGAATTTACAGGCGGCAAATATTGGCAAAAAGTACGGCCTTGGTGCTGGGCAAATTTTGAACATGTTACCTAATCAAGCCAAATCATCAGCATCACAATCAAGTGAAATAGTCAACAATAACCAATCTATTGTTGACACAAATATTCCCGTTCAAAACCGTCACCGTTTCGAATATGACCCAAGTCCCGATGCATCAGAGAGGCGACAACAAGTTAGTCAAGCGATAAATTGTCCAAGTTGCGGAGCAGCGCTCGGAATTCCCGCAATTAGGCCAATAAAGGTGACCTGTCCGCAATGCCTTGAAGAGCATACATTTCTATCATGAGCGGCGCTTTGAAGAACATTGACTAGTAGGGATGATTATGGAGAAAATGAATGCTACATATTGGCAATACTCTCCACCAAATTCACCCCACCCTCTACCTAAATCTCCATTTGTTTGTACTAATTCAGAAATCTTGCCGCTGGAATTTAATTTGAATTCAACGAGTGAGATTCAAATTGATGAATTAAAGAAAACAGTATCACAAGCTAAACTCGAAGAGGTAAGCCTTGAACATTTTTTGGCTACAAATTCAGCACCTAGCATGAATGATAGAATGCCAATTCTTCTACTTGGCGAATTGGCAAATCCCTTCCAGTTATCTAAATTAAAATTAGGAATAATTCCAGTAATCAAAGTTAGACTCAATGGCCTTTGTCGCACTTATGCTGATGGCTTAGACCCTAGAATGATAAGACCGGGAATCCACCATATAACTTTAGCAAGATCTGCTGGTTGGTGGGAAGCAACCCATCTTGCTTTTGCTACATTGCCACAAATGAAACAAATGGTAGAGTGGTTGAACAATGGTAGGCGAGGCGAGTGGCGCCCTGTAAAGCCAAGAGAAGGCACAATTAGAGTAGAGAATGACATCCAATTGAGACATCCAACAATTGAATCAATTTCTTGGGATGGCAAGATTGAAACTTGCATCGAAGAAGAACCAGATGCTAATGGCCCCTCATTTGATATTACCCAAGTAATGGTTCCAATTCACACAAAATATGGTTGCTATGATAGTCGTGGCAAAATAATTCGTTGTATACACGTAGGGCAGAGAGATTTTCACACCAATCTTTTCCGTCGCGGCTCGTCAATGCGTTGGCAAGATATAATCGATATCGTTTAGGGCTCCCGTGGACTGCCCAGTTAAGCGATTATATACTGGTAAAGCCTATGTATAATTGATATAAATGAGAGGAAAGGGTTCACAAAAAGAAGCTAGGCTAGCACGTCTAAAAGAAGAAATAATCGAATATATCACAGTAGTTCCAGATTGTTCCGCCGCTGATATTGTACATTATCTTTCAAATGAGCGAAGAATGCGTAACCATGGCCTTACGACAAGGAAAGTAGGGCTATTTATTCCAAGATATTTATCGGATCTTGTCGGATTCAAGCTTGACAATACTACAGGAAAACGCCTTTACAGACTTGCCGCATAAACGGCAGATTCATTTTGAATAACCAACTCGGATGTCCATGGAATGGCCAAACGAGGCGTATGCCAAATCGCTGTTTCCTAGTTTGCCACTTTCTAAGTCGATAGTAGAACCGTCAAGTGAAGGCTACATTCCTACGCTTTCAAACGAAGAACCAGTATGGCACATTTTTGTAGAAGGGAAGGAACGTAATTTGAAACATCAAATTAACGTGCTCGGGTCGATTAGGCTGGAGTTAATAGACCGCAAAACCCTGTCAGATACAATCACTTTTGATGAGTCTAAAGGCCCAGTTATGATTGAACAGGGAGCAATAATCGAACCATCAACCCATTTTATTGGGCCTTGTTTTGTTGGTAAAAATGCAGTGATAAGGCATGGCGCATACATTAGGGAGAATGCTTGGATATGTTCCTCAGCTCTGGTTGGCCATTGTTCGGAAGTGAAACATTCGATTTTACTTCCAGGTGCTAAGGCCCCACACTTCAATTATGTAGGAGACTCAATCCTCGGCAAAGGAGTTAATTTGGGAGCTGGTGTAAAGTTGAGTAACCTCCGCAATGACGGAGCAGAAATCTATCTTAGGATAGGGGAATCTAGAGTTGCAAGCGGTTTGAGGAAGTTCGGTGCAATACTTGGCGAGGGGTGCCAACTAGGTTGTAATGCCGTGACAAACCCTGGAACAGTATTAGGAATTGATAGTATTGTTTGGCCAAATGCCACGGTAACTGGATGTCATGACAAATCATCAACACATAGGTGATTGAATGAGTATAAACTTATTCGGCACTGACGGAATTCGCGGCAAAATAAATTTGGCAACTAGCGATGAAGAAGATGCAGTCACTAATTTAATTGAGAACCGAGAGATTTCGCCCCCAATTCTAAGATTAATCGGCGAATCATTAGGTCGCAGTGTCGAAGATGCATCAATACAAAAACCCCGAGTAGTGATAGGATGGGACGATAGGCCAGCCAATCCTGAGTTAGCAAAATTTCTCACACTCGGACTTAACATCGCTGATTTTGAAGTGATTCATATAGGGTTATGTGCAACTCCGACATTACATTATGCAACACTATTTTTTGATGCAGAGTTTGGTTGTATGATTACTGCAAGCCATAATCCTGTGGACGATTCGGGGTTGAAGATTTTTACCAAATATGGTTACAAAACAACTCCAGAATTTGAGTTAGAATTGTCACGCAATGCAATCTCGCTTTCTCAAGAAGAGAGGGAAATTGATCAAATCGACGGCAAGAAACTATCCGAGCCTTCTATGTCTTTTGAATCACCACAATGGTGCATAAATAATCATCAAAAATGGCTGAATTCAAGATACGAAGGCATTACTGATATGCTACAGAACAATTTAGCAGAATCAATAAACATCAATAATCCATTACTAATTGATTCATCAAAAGGTACTGGACAATTCTGGTTATCAGAGTGGCTATCAAGCAATGGAATAAAAGCAACAGAAGTTAGCTATCAAGCCACTGCGCTAAACGAAAATTGTGGCGCAGGAGACCTTTCCCCTACTCAAGAGTGGACATTCGAGGAAGCCAAACAATCTACTCATATCCTAATCAAACAACTACCAATCTGTGAGCCAGGGACGTTAGTTGCTGCTGCGTTGGATGGTGACGGAGATCGTTGTTTGTTAATTGAGACCACTTCAACAGGGTTCAAGGTTATCGATGGCGATAGGATTGCCGACACCTTTGTGAATTGTGTTACAAATTCAGGCTTTGAATGGCATCTCGCTGCGAGTATCGAGTCAGATTTATCGCTAACAACAAATCTTGAACGATATCCAAAACAGGTTAGAGTAAGCGAGACGGCAGTTGGGGACCGCTGGTTATCATTCAAATTGTCAGAAAATCAAAATAATCAATTTGTAGTTAGCAATTCATTTCCTCAAGTAATCGGTGTAGAAGATTCGGGCCATTTGGTGATGGCATCCCCGCATCCAAACATTAGCGAATGTTGGTCCTTAGTTGGTGATGGAGCGATGACATTGGTTGCGTATTTGTTATCATTATCTAATTTTGAACCATCAACTGCGATGAAACGCGGCTGGAAGCAACGCCAATCAGTAAAAAACGTCGACAGAGAAAAATGGGATGGAGAGAATCAATTATCAAATAAGGTAGAACAATTATTACGCAAAAAACTGTCAGAATTCGGTGATGTTTCATCGTGGGCAAGAACAACAGTAGCAGGAGAAAACAATCTAATGCTCATTAACTGTTCATTTTCTGGTTCAAAACTATCTATTGGGGTAAGAAATAGTGGGACTCAAGCCAAGATTTCAGTCTCAGCAAGATTGGAATATGGCGGTATAAGTAACGGCATTCAAGAAGCCATAGATGCAGTATGTGATTTACTTGCTAAGCAAATGATTAACCATTGATAATTTCTTTTTCATAGGTTTGGTTAAGGTACGTTACAATACCCAATAGAATAGAAGACGCAATCAGTATTGCTAACATCGTTTCAATTCCAGCACCGGTGCTAAACATAACCATTGCAACAATCCACGCAAGCACCATATCCAAAGCACCGAAGACTCTCCAAGATTTACGCATGACTAAAATTCCACTAACCCATGATGTTGCAGAGCAAACAGTGAGCAATACAGCAACGACAACCAAAGCACCCCATCCAAATCCAGATGGTATCAATAACAGATGAACTGACCACAAACCAGCAGCCAACCAGGCGCCAGAATCAGTGACGATAGACCATATTACGAATAATATAGACAAACCTCCAATGATAGTCGAAATTATGTGTATTCCGATAGGCTCTAATCCAATCGGTTCTAAACTCCAATACATTAACCCAGAAAGAGCGATTGGAATTGTTAGCCAAGCAACCATTACTGCTGCAGGTTGGGTCCAATTCCAACCACGCCTTAGAACGAAAATTATTGCTAAAATTCCGGCTAATCCAATTGATATTAATCCAGCAAATATCACCCATGCAGCACGTCCAACAGCCCCTCTGTGATCTGCTAAACCACGCATTAAACGCTGTTTTTCTACCCAGTCATATGCTAAAACACATGCCAATAACACAACTTCAACAAATAATAGTGGCAAAGTCCAATCTATCATACCACCATCAAAAGGATCGACTCTATACATGACAGGAACCTCTCCACCAATAATCAAAGCCAAAACTCTGTCCACTGCTAAAAGATAAACAACACCTTCTACCGCATTAGGAATGCGCAATCCCAAATCATTTCTACCAATCAAACCAATTCCCGCAAGCACACATAGCCCTGCTGTAATGACTGCCAAATGTTTAGCATCATCAAGTCCAACAACTGAATCGGAAATTCTACCAGCAAGATGGACTAAAACCAATCCTGCCATAGATATTGCAATTGGTAATTCAATCCCTGCAACATCAGGAAGTCTTAGTCCGATATCATTAGCTCTAATACGCGCCAGTGCGATGAATAGAATGGAAATTACCACACAAAATGCTAGAACAAGATAAGACAGAGAAGTTGTGAAAGATAGATATGCAGATGCTAGAATAGTCGTAACTAAGAATGCCATAACAATAACTGGTTTGTGATGAATGTCACCAATCTCTAAATCATATTCGCCAGTTGTACCAGCTCGCTTTGCTCGCTTACGTTGTTTTTCTACAAGGTCAAGCATTTCAACATCAATCATCTTTAATTTAGTCTTGTTATCTTCTTCTTGCAATATTGCATTAGAGTCGCCCATTTCTTCTGCTTGTGTTTCAACAAATTTTTGCAACCTGGCCTGTTTTTCTTCGATTCTCAACAAACGCTCCTCTCTCTTAGCAACAGACCGAATTTCACTTCGGAACTCACCCTGTATAGCAAGATATGCGCCCGCACCAATGAATGCTAGAATAGTAGTTAACAGTACAATGGCCGAATCTTTGATTTGTGCTGTAATCGCCATAACGGCAAGCAACGCAACAGCAGCAATCGCAGGCGGCAACAACTTTTCAACCGTTGCAGCACGCCTTAGATAGAGTGCTAAAGCAACCAGTGTGATCACTGTTAAAATATACAAATTAAGAATTTCATCAGGCAGTATTGAACTGCCATCTAATTGCATTAAATTGAGTGGTTCAAGTGCAATTATAATGAATAATCCCGATAGAAGACCCATCATTAATGTCAATAATTGACCAGGCATTGCTTCCGCCTTTTTCAATAACTCCTCACTCATACCAGAATTCTTCTTTCTATCAGAAGAAATTAGTAAAATTGCGCTTGTAATTACTAGAGTAATCGCCCAAACTCCTTGTTGCCCATAAGTCCACGATAGGGCAATAGCCGAAATCCCCCAAATAGTCATCAATGATCGAGGTTTTCCTTTGTGCTTACCAAGCAAGACCATAATTGCATGACTTATCATCAATAATGTCAACACTCCAAACAGACCAATTGCTGGAAGAGACCCAGGTCTTGTTATCGACCAAGTTACAAATAGGGCTAACAAGAAACTTAAATTCCATAATTGCAGAACTTCTGAATCTCTAATTCTTGCGCCTAGTTCGGACATTCCACTCAATCTTGATGCTAGATTGAATCCAGTTTCTCCATGTTTTATGTTAACCCAAATCTGTTGAGATAATAGAATCAACATCCAAGCAGCAAGATCATATTGCTCGATTAGAATAGGTACATAGTCAGCAGAAACCAAACGGTTTTCAGCATCGGTGGCAAAAAATAGCAACCATAACCAAGGGCCAACTACAGCAGTTCCAGCGATCGATGGAGAATCCCTATACATCGACAATTGTGCCAATCCAACCCATACAATACCCTGACTAATCAGTAGAGTTCTTGCCCCACTACCTTCATCATTTGCTGGTATGAGTAGAGTTAGTAGGGTAACAATCACCAAACCTCCAGCCCATAACACATGGTCAGAAACTGCAGTTTGGTTTCGTAATAATGCACCAGCGGTAAAAGCTGCAGTTATTGCAGCATAGAAACTATACGGCCGTAAGCCATATGGCAAATCAACATCAGCAATCCCACTTTCTAAAATCGCTAAGGCAAATAATAAAATCGGAGCAGGCAGTATGATTAATGGCAATAACCTTGACCATTCCACTCCTCTTACTACAAGATACGAAGCACTGAATGCAGTTAGTAATAGGACTAATTGCGCTAAAGCATAACCGGTTTCTAACCGATTTGCTGCAACAGCCAATAATGCCCCAATCATCCCAAGGCCGACTGAAACAGACCATAACCCAGGTTTTCCAAGCCCCAATGATTTGAATGCATCTGAGAACCAGTTGTCTTTCTCAACAAACTTCGCAGCCATAGTAGAATTAGTCGCAGTAACACAAACCATTAGTAGAAATAGTAACAATTCATCTTCAAACGGTAAAATCTCGAGTCCAAAGAAGTCCCAATTATTCGAAATAGCATGTACTCCCACCCAAAGGTATGATACGGCAATACCCATGCTGGCAAGATTGCCAGAGTTACGGATTATCGCAAGGCCGTGTAGCATAATTGTTCCAATACCAATCATTATCGCCACACCAAACTCACCATATAGTGCACCAGCGGCACTTCCTACAACCAATAAAATCAAAATTGCTTGAGCTGCAATAGCATCTTCATCATGACGTTGAGCTATGCCTATATTCAGCACAACTCCAAGGAGTAACAAAGCACCAAGCAAGTTATCTTCGTCAGCAAATGAGAAATCATCTAACCATCCCCAATGCCATAAATCCAATGCCAAACCGTAGATTAATTTCATCGAAATAATTACCCAAGTGACTCCCAAAATTCTCATGTTTGGGTTCGGAATCCATTTTTCCCCTAGGTATAACCCGACGATTGCCATTACACTGAGGCCAATTGCCCCAAATATAGGGTCTAGAACTGTACCAACTATTGTGCCGATTAGCGACCATGAAAAAATCATGGCAATCAGTAGCCCAAAACCTAATCTTTTTTCCCCATATACTGCTAAATCTGTAACACTATCCATTTCCGGAGCGGTTTTTACCGTACCGTCCTTTTGGATAGCACCCGCTCGATCAAAATCTTCTCCTCCTTTGGAAAAAATCTCAGCGATTTCTCCCATTGCGATATCTTTCTCTTCCTCAACTTTCTCAACGGCTTTAGCCCAAAGGTCGTCTTGTTCGTCCTTCTCATCAATCATAAACGACGTGATATCAATTCCGCGAGCCCTTGAAAATGACTGCTTCCTAATGATTTCATCACGAGAATCATTTTTGTCAGCAGGCTTCTTCTGCTCACCCGAATCCTCAGTCATACAACCAGTAGTTTGAGCATATGTATTCAATCCTCGCCCCGATTTATTCACTTTTACTTGATTTTTTGGCCATTCAAATCAAGCGAAAAAAATATTCTAATTACAACATCACTAAACGAAAAGGACAAAGACGACCTCCACTTCGATTTAGCATGGCGGAAGTAGTGGGTTCGCAATTTGGCGACCTATCTGTACACGGGTTGAACTGTGCAGGAAACATCCATTGGAATCTACCAGTTGAAGAATTAGTAGAGATGGCAGTATCACGCCAAGAAGGAATTTACAGCGCGCATAAAGCACTGGTAACCGAAACAGGTGAAAGAACAGGGCGGTCTCCTAATGACAAATTTATTGTTGATGAGCCTACAACTAATTCCGATGTTAATTGGGGCGATGTGAACATTTCAACAGATTTGGCTACATTTAACAAAATGAGGGCTAAAGTAATCGAATATTTGTCAAAGCGAGAAGATTTGTTTGTTCAAGACCTGTATTGCGGAGCAGATATGTCTGAAGCATTATCCATTAGGGTGATTAATCAGAATGCATGGCATAATGCCTTTGCAAGGAATATGTTCATCAGACCAACAATTGAGCAATTAGCTCAACATGAACCGGAATTCACAGTATATCATGCACCGCATTTTGAAGCCGGCCCAGAGGACGGCCTTAACTCTGAATGTTTTGTAATTGTAAATTATCAAGCAGGAGAAGTTTTGATTGGCGGCACTAAGTATGCTGGCGAAATTAAGAAGTCAATATTTTCTGTAATGAATTTAATATTACCAAAGAAGGGTATACTTCCAATGCACTGTTCTGCAAATACCAATGGTGAAAACACTGCAGTTTTCTTCGGGCTTTCAGGAACCGGGAAAACCACGCTTTCAGCAGATCCAAAAAGAGCTCTTATCGGTGATGACGAACATGGCTGGGGGGCAAACGGGGTCTTCAATTTCGAAGGCGGCTGTTATGCCAAATTGATAGATTTATCAGAGGAAGATGAACCAGAAATATTTGGTACAACACGTAAATTTGGTTCAATTTTGGAAAACATTGTCATGGATGAAAACGGTATACCAGATTTCCATGACACTTCTAAAACTCAAAACACAAGGGGGTCTTATCCAATCGAGTTCATAGATAATAGAACCAAAGATTCAACCGGAGGGCACCCACAAAATGTTATCTTTTTGACCTGTGATGCATTTGGTGTATTGCCACCAATTTCTCGACTAACACCCGAACAAGCAGCATATCATTTCATTTCAGGATATACGGCAAAAGTTGCTGGCACAGAAGTTGGAGTTAAGGAGCCACAGGCGACATTTTCAGCATGTTTTGGTGAGCCATTTATGCCAATGCACCCTGGAGTTTATGCTGATTTATTGTCCAAGAAGATGGAAGAGCATAAAGCAACAGCCTGGCTAATCAATACAGGTTGGTCTGGGGGGCCTTATGGTGTTGGAAATCGTATGAAGATCAAGTATACTAGAGCGATGCTAAATGCAGCCTTAGATGGAGATTTAGACGATGTATCATATATCGTCGATGATAGATTCGGTTTTGAAATACCAGAAACCTGTCCAAATGTTCCTAGTGAAGTACTACAACCAATCCACACATGGGGCGATAGCGACTCTTACAATAAGACAGCAGACAACCTCGCCAAGATGTTTGTCGACAATTTCAAACGTTATGAGGCAGGAGTTTCAGACGCTGTAAATGCATCATCTCCAAGAACATTAGCAAACTAACGAATTTCCCGTAGTTTGATAACTTAGCGGCGCGCACAGTTACTTGTGAGCAACATGCGTAGTATACGATTTTTAGTTGGAATTATGTTCATAATAACTGCATTAGCGCCATTAGTTAGCGTTCATACTTCAATTGACAATACCGAAGAAGAAATACAAACCAACCCATTTGGTGAGCCGGTACTAAAAGATTTGAAAGATTACATAATGCAGGCAAGAGGCCAACCATGCCCAACATTAGCATTACAAAATGATGCCGGACAACCAGGAGATGCAGGCAACTCTACTACTGGACCTAGAGCGATTGGCAACAATCCTACTACTACATTCAGTGGTTGTGTTGACGGAACTGATGGCGAAGATTGGTATGAATTCGATGTCGGCGCCGATTACAATGTTGATGTTGAACTTTCAAATTTCGATTTTGACTACGATTTACTTCTTGGTATAGAAAACAAATCTAATCCAGGTCAATACTTTTTGGTTGATGACTCTCAAACATATGATCCAATAGAAAAAGTATCAACCTTAGGAAGTTTCAATGAATCTGAGGAAGGAAAGTATGTCATCGTAATCTATCCATGGGATCCTGCTAGCGGAGACCAAGGAGATTACCAAATTGATATTTGGACCAATTATACTGAGTCATGTATTGATTGGTTTAACCCACAAAACGATGCAAATACAGGCCAAGATGCACCACAAAACTGGACCGACTCACCAACAAATATGGGTAATAACGTTACTGCAAGTTATACAGGATGTTTAGACGGCTCTGATGGTGGCGACGTATTTGCTTTTGACGTGCCGTTAAATCATACTATTACAGCATCTCTATCAATGGAATCCGGAGTAGATTTTGAATTGTATTTACATCAGCCTAATGGGTCTGAAATAGATGAATCCACAAATAGCTTAGGAGTTGATGAATTTGTTACATCAGCAGATACAACGTCTGAAAACCAACCAGGAACGTATTTTGTAAACATCTCACATTTTTCTGGAAGTGGTAATTACACATTTGATGTTTGGACGAATTATAGTGTCCCTATCCCAAATCTTGCTATTGACGACATTACTTTCAATCAAGCAGCAAACCCGGGTGATGTAGTCCCATTTGATATCACGGTAATCAACGATGGCACACTAGATCTAGCAGATCCATTCATGGCAGAAGTAATTCTAAGCGTAGATTCAGAAAATACATGGGTTGATCATAATCTTGGCAATGCCACGTGGTCATCTGGATTAGCAATCAATGCAACACAAGTAGTAACTG